>MDTG01059685.1_pt1 | contig 29144 bp, 29 predicted proteins | sample 811421 | NCBI WGS metagenome assembly MDTG01 (sample SAMN05326645, study PRJNA326480) | marine metagenome | isolation source: seawater | place: Pacific Ocean: South East | collected 2011 | reverse complement strand
ATGTTTTGATGCCCAGGTGGTGGAATTGGTAGACACAAGGGACTTAAAATCCCTCGAAGGCGACTTCGTGCCGGTTCAAGTCCGGCCCTGGGTACCAAAATAAAAAAATGAAAGTAGTAATTTTAGCCGGCGGTTTTGGAACTAGAATTAGTGAAGAAACTATTAATAAGCCTAAACCATTAGTTGAAATAGGCGGGAAACCTATTTTATGGCACATTATGAAAATCTATAGTTACTATGGCTTTAACGAATTTATAATCTGCTTGGGTTACAAGGGAGACTTAATTAAAAAATATTTTCAAGATTATTTCCTTTTATCCTCTGATATAGAAATAGATTTAAAAAAAGGAAAAATAAAATACCTTGATTCAAAATCAGAAGAATGGAAAGTATCATTAGTAGATACCGGAAAAGATTCTATGACTGGAGGAAGGTTACTTAGGCTAAAAAGTCTTATCAAAGACAGATTTATGCTTACTTATGGGGATGGAGTTGGAGATATAAATATCAAAAGACTACTAGAGTTTCATAAAAAAAGTAAAAAAATTGCAACAGTTACTGCGGTCCAGCCTCCGGGAAGATTTGGGAGCTTATTGATTAACAAAGAAGAAGTTGAATCATTTCAGGAAAAACCTATAGGCGATGGAAATTGGATTAATGGTGGTTTTTTTGTTTTTGAGCCAGAAATTTTTAATTTTTTAAAGAATGATAATACTATTTTAGAAAGTGATCCTTTATCAAGACTAGCAGAACTTAATGAGTTAACAGCATACAAGCATGAAAGTTTTTGGCGACCAATGGATACTCTTAGAGACAAAACTCTTCTTGAACAGCAATGGCAAAAAGGGGAGGCTAAATGGAAGATTTGGGACTAAAGTCATTCTATAGCAACAAAAAAATTCTCATAACTGGAAATACTGGCTTTAAAGGCTCATGGCTTTCATTAATTCTCCAGCAGATGGGCGCTGAAGTTTATGGTTTTTCATTAAAACCAAAAAAAATTAGTAACTACATTTTGTCAGATGTTGAAAAAGAAGAAAAGGAAACTTTATTTGCAGACATAAAAAATAAAAAAAAGCTTTTAGATTTCGTATCTAAAGTAAAGCCCGAAATAGTTTTTCATCTTGCTGCTCAACCTTTCGTAAAAGAGTCATATATAAAACCATACAAAACATATGAAACAAATGTTCTTGGGACAGTAAATTTATTAGATATACTTAAAGATTTTTCTTCCCTTCAAGGTATTTTGATCGTAACGAGCGATAAATGTTATTTCAATAACGACAAGGAGAGCTTTTTTAATGAAGATAGTAGACTAGGAGGAATAGATCCATATTCAAGCTCAAAAGCATGTCAGGAAATTGTGACAGAATCATTTAGAAAGGCTTTTTTTAGTTCATCTATTGTTCAGATAGGATCTGTTAGGGCAGGAAATGTGATAGGCGGTGGAGATTTTGCAAAGGATAGAATAGTTCCTGATATAGTCAGATCAATTAAATCAAAAAAACCTCTTGTTTTAAGAAACCCCAATAATACCAGACCATGGCAACATGTATTTGAAGTTATAGTAGGTTATTTAAAAATAACAAAGTTAATGATAGAAAATCCAGGCAACTACGATCAATCATGGAATCTAGGACCAGACCAATCTTTAAACAAATCTGTAAAAGATTTAGTAGAAAAGTTTCATTTTTTGTCTAAAAAAAACCTTTCTGTCAAAATACAACAATCTTCATTACATGAATCAAGTAATCTAAGTTTGGATACTAGTAAAATAAGTAGACTTATAAAATATAAAAACGTATTGAACTTTGAAGAGTCGGTTCATCTTACATACGAATGGTATAAAAATTACATTGAAAACAAAAAAATGAAATTTTTTTCTATAAATCAATTTCGTGATTTTTTTAAAGAGTATTTTAATTAATCCGTTCAAATGGAGTATAAAATTACAGAATTGAGCTTGAAAGGCTTGAAACTTATTGAAAGTGATTCTTTTGGCGATGAAAGAGGGTTTTTCACAAAAATTTTTAGTAAAGAAAAATTAAATAACTCAAAAATTTCTTTCTCAATTAAACAGGTAAATCTTAGTGAAAACCCCAAATCTGGAACTTTGAGAGGGCTTCATTTTCAAGAAAAAAATACAGATGGGAAGATAATATGTTGTCTATCAGGATCCATTTTCGATGTTGCCGTAGACATAAGAGAAAATTCTAAAACTTTCTTGCAATATTTTTCTATAGTCCTTGATTCTAGAAAAAAAAAGTTTTTTTTTATACCACCCGGATTTGCGCATGGATTTCAGTCTCTAGAAAATAATACAAATATTCTATATCTACATGATCAAGAATATTTTTCCCTTGATAACACATGTCTTAATCCATTTGATCCAATGATTAATATAAAGTGGCCTTTAGAAGATTATTTGTCCAACGAAAGAGATTTAAATCAGCCATTTATCAAAAAGTCTTTTAAAGGTTTAAAAATCAAAGTTTAAAATGAAGTGTAGACATTGTAACAATCCCTTAAAAATAGACTTTTTAGACTTGGGAGAAACCCCGCCTTCAAATGCATATTTATCAAAATCTAATCTTTCTAAAGTTAAAAATTACCCATTAAAAATCAAAACTTGTGATAAATGTTACTTAACCCAAACAGTTGATTATGTAAAAAAACAAAAATTATTTACGAATGATTATGCATATTTTTCATCTGTCTCTAAAAGTTGGTTAAGACATGCAAGAGAATATGTGAAAATGATTATAAAAAAAAATAAATTAGATAAAAAATCTTTTGTTGTTGAAATAGCATCAAATGATGGATACCTTCTTAAAAATTTTATAAATAAAATTCCTTGTTTAGGAATTGAACCAACAAAGAGTACAGCTTCTGCATCCAGAAAGCTCGGCATAGAAACTTTAGAAATATTTTTTAGTTTCAAAAATGCGAAGAAAATATCTTCTTTATATAAAAAGGCAGATTTGATAATAGCAAATAACGTCTATGCACACGTTCCAGATATAAATGATTTCACAAAAGGCATTGAATATTTGTTATCAAAAAAAGGGATAGTTACGATTGAGTTTCCTCACTTAATAAACCTTATAAAATTAAACCAATTTGATACTGTTTATCATGAACATTTTTCATATTTATCTTTATATACAGTAAGTAAGATTTTTAAAAAACATGGACTAAAAATATTTGATGTAGAGAAGTTAAAAACTCATGGCGGAAGCTTGAGAGTTTATGGGTGTAAAAAAGATTCTTCTTTAAAGGTAAAGAAATCAGTAACAGACTTATTACAAAACGAAATTAAATTTGGCATAGCTCGGAAATCAACTTATAAAAAATTTCAAAAAAAAGCTGAAAAAGTGAAGGAAGAATTTGTTTCATTTTTAAAAGAAGCCAAAAAAAAAGGAAAAACCGTTTATGGCTATGGAGCAGCTGCAAAAGGCATGACTTTAATAAATTTTTCAAAAGTAAATAAAGAGTTATTGCCAAAAATATTTGATGCAGCTTCTTCTAAGCAAGGGAAATATACCCCAGGAAGCAAAATACCTATTTTGAACCCATCTTCTTTAAAGACATATCAACCAGATTATCTAATTATTTTTCCTTGGAATATTTCTAATGAAATTTCCACTGAACTTTCTTTTTTGAAAAAAAATAATACTCGTTTTGTAACTTTCATACCTAGGTTTAAAGAATTTTGAAGACGTTAGCAATTTCAGGTGGATCTGGATTTTTGGGTAGAAGTATTATTACCTCTTTAAAAGACTTTCCTTTAAAAATTATTGCTACGAAGAGAAATGAAAAAAAAATAAAAATTCCTAAATTTAAAAATTTAAAATGGATAGATTTTGACTTAAATCAAAATCATAATGATTTATTTGAAGTGTTTGAAAAGCCTGATTTTTTCATACACCTTGCTTGGGGAAATCTTCCCAACTATGAATCTAATCTTCATTTAGATCATGAATTTGAAATTCAAAAAAAATTTTTGAAGGAACTTATAAATCAAGGGTTATCAAATCTCTTAGTAACTGGAACTTGTTTTGAGTATGGTAATCAAGAGGGTAAATTGAAAGAAATAACTCCTGTGCTTCCGGACAACCCATATGCTCAAGCAAAGGATAATTTAAGAAAGTTTTTATTTGATCTTCAAAGGGAAAAGAAATTTAATTTAGTTTGGGCAAGATTATTTTATACCTATGGGGAAGGCCAAAACCCTAAATCAATCTATAGTCAATTTTTAAAAGCAACAAAATCAAAGAAAAAAACTTTTAATATGTCTTTAGGAATGCAAAAAAGAGATTATTTAAATGTTAAAGAACTTTCCAAATATTTAATTAAATTATCTTTACTTGAAAAAGATTGTGGAATAGTAAATGTATGCTCTGGCAAACCAATTAGACTTCGAGACTTAGTAGAAAAATGGCAAGAAGATCTGGGTATTAGTTTAGACATTAATTACGGATATTACGACTATCCAAAATATGAGCCTTTTGAATTTTGGGGAGACCCATCAAAATTAAATAATTTGCTTAGTATCGAAAATAATAAATTAATTTATTAAGACCTTTCACAAATAGTATATTTAAAAAAATCAGGATTAAAATTTTGTTTGCTTTTTTCTTTGAAAAATATTTCTTTGTCTTGGCACCTATAGTTATTTCTTATAGAAAATTCTTTAACTAGCTCTATAACTCTCTTTTTAGATTTATCTTTAAAAAAAGAATCTTCATTGATGTTAAGTATGTAATTTGGATTTTTTTTATTAAGACAATTTAGCAGTTCAATTTCTGAAGATTTTGACCTAATAGAATGCATGTAAAACATGCAAGTCTCAGGCTTTGTATTCAATATAAAATATATTGCTGGAAATTCACTTACTAACAGCAAACTTGAATTTTTCAGGAATGAAAATTCATCTTGCATTTTTTCTATAAAAGATATTCTATTACTGCTAGTTCTGAGTCCATTGAACTCAGAAACACCTTCCACTTTCTCTGTGGCTTCCCACCAATTTACCTCTCTGTAAGAATAATTATTAGCATGAAAAATAAATATAAAAAGGATACAACAAGACAATAAAAGATTCTTGTATCGAAAACCTTTATTTATAGAATCTAAGACATTTATTAAACAAATTGCAATCATTAAAGGACCTATTGACTGCGATATCCCATTACCACTTGTTACAGAAATAGTTGATAAATATATAAAAAAAGAAAAAAGTAACCATAAATAATCTCTATATTTTCTATTTTCAAAACTTTCAAAGTTTTTATTGAACAAAAGTAGCGATAGACCTAATAAACCTGAGAAAAGAATAACGTTTCTGGGACTGTAACCATAATATCTATGGTCAAAATAAAAGAAAATAACAATTACTATTGAATAAATTATGAATGAATATTGAAAATTAATTTTAGATAAAAAACTATTCAATTCAGACAATTTTAAAAAAGGGAAAAATAAAATTATTGAGATGAAAAGAAAAAGAATTAACTGTATTAAATTAGAAAAAAACATGGAACCCACTTCAAAGCCACTCGAAAAAATTAAAGAGGATAAATAATCATTGAAAGAAGAAACTTGAAGAGTTAAAAGAGCAATAGCTGTAAATTCAAAAATTAATAACTTCAAAAGTAATTTTAGATTTACAAATTCTTTAGAAAAGATGAGTCTTATAAATATTATTAAAAAAATGGAAATGGCCGATGTAGGATGAGCAAAACTCATAAAGCTTATTAACAAAGACAAAAGAAAAATATTTTTATTTTTCCAATCATAAAAATTCAATAAAAATATTACCCAAATTGCCTGAGAAACTGTATTGTAACTTAAAGCAAAAACTCCATGGAACGGTATAGTAAAAGTTAGAGCAAACGAGTAAATACTTGAAAGATATTTATCAGTTCCTATAGAAATAATTTTAAGGTACGAGTAAACAAAAACTGAAAATATAAGCAAGGCTAAAATAGCTCTCGAGAAGATTATTAAGCTATTTTGACCAAAAAATAAGCTATATATTTTTATTATGGGATAAAAAATTAAATAAACTGTTTGTTGAAAAAAAAGATCATTTTGAAAAAAACTATTTGAGCCTATTAATCCTGATATTTGTCCGTAATATTGCATTTCATCTGTCATATCAAATCCGAAAATTGTTTTGATAATTAGTGAAACGGCAACAAGTAAATAAATAAAACCAATTAAGAAGTACTTTTGTAAATTAGCACTATTGAAAAGCATAAAGAACTTATTTATTTCTACTTATAACAACAATGTTCCAACAGAGAAGCTTAAAGGGGGGGAATACTTTTAAAATAATTTTGTCTAAAAATTCTAAAGGCTTATATAACCAAGACCACTTTTCGCTTTCTTCAATTACTACTTTCCAGTATCTTTCTTTATTTGGATTTTTTCTTTGAGCCACCATCATTAACACAAAGATAATTAAAGTTGTAAACCAAAAAAAATTAGTTCTTACATTTGGAAAAATTTTTTTAAAAGTTTTGATATCCTTCCATTTGAGAGGGTGTTCATCTGGAGTTCTTACATCAGTAGCTATTGCACGATATACATTTATCGCAGGATTATAATGCAACGGGTCCCATGTAACTAATGTACCGTTATCAGCTAAGTGAGGTTTAATTCTTTTAAGAGTTTCTTCGATATCTACATGATGAAGAAGATTTCCTGCATAAATGATATCAAAAGTTTCATTTCCCAAACGCATATCCTCAGCAGAAGCAAGATGCTTTTCAACTTTCACTTTATTCATTGTTGCCAATTTTGCAGTAGCATCAAGCATTCCTTGCGATAAGTCACAAGAAGTGACTTTAGCTCCTAGCAAAGCAAAATAAACGCTTGCTTCTCCTAAACCACAACCTACATCTAATAATGTTTTACCTTCAATATTTCCAAGTTCTGAAGTAATGAATCTCATTTCAGGCGCAGTACACACTGTATTCATAGCAATAACATCAATTTTTTCAATGTCTTCACTTCTTGCCCAATCGTCATGAAATTTTCTTTCTACATTTAGACGTTCTTCATATAGTGAAATATTTTTATCTTTTTCTTCGAAAGAAGATATTTTTGCAATCTCTTCTACTACTTTTTTAAAGAAAACATCGTTTTTTGATTTTATTACATCTTCATTATTTTTATTTAGATTATTATCCAATTGAAAATTTATTGCTTTTTCTGTATCTCCTCTTGTGTGAAATGAAACTTCATTTAGATCGTATTGCATTGAATTTTTCTCAGGTTTATCCCAAGAAATAGTTACCTTTTTTTCTTTAAATTCAAATGAAAGGCTGTTGATAAATTCACTCCATTCAATACGAAATCTATTATTTCTGAAATTTCTATTATCAGCTTCACTTAAAAATCTGTATTTAAAACTTTCGAATTTTATCTTTTTAGGCATTTTTTACTGTAACAGTCTGGATTTCTAAGTCTCTAGATTGTGGTCTGTATCTTTTTTCTTCTAAAACTGAATTAGATATTTCTAAAAGTTCTTCGTATGTTAAAGGCCAGTTTTTACTTGGAGGATTAGTTAAAAAGGTTTTCATTCTTTGAATTTTTGCTGCCATATACCTCATTGAAATTGTCATTTCAGGATAGCTACCATACATGCAGCCATTACAATTGCTTGTTACTGTAAAAACTTCATCTCTAAAACTTTTTTGATAATAAATTTTAGGAAAATTTTTGTCGTAAGCTGGATAACTGGTTTTTATCCTATGATCGCAACAAGGAGAAAATTCTCCATTTGGAAGAAGAGCAAAATATAAATTTGGGGAGTCGCATACGCCTTTATTATATTCTCTCCATTTAATAGAATTCTCATCTCTAATAAATCTCAAAATATCATCTAAATATTGATCACTATCATAGAGGAGGAAGCCATCTCTTCGCATCTGTCTTACCTTTTCAATTATTGAGTCAACGACAGGTATTTCAAAATCCTTAAATTTAAGTCTTTTGTCAAAAGTTCTAAAACCTTTGGGATGATTATACTCACTAACATGAACTGGTACTAAAGATGTAAACCAAGATATTTTAGTACCAAATCTTATAACATCTTCTATATCTCCCATATTTTGAGGCTGAAGAACGCAACCAAGAGACGCAAAACTATTTTCTTTTGGTAGATACTTTGTAAAAAAAGCGATACTTTCAAGGGCCTTATGCCAAGATTTATTGAAACCTCCATTGATTTTGTCTTGTGACGAAGGTTTAAGAGAATCTAGGGATATCGAAATATCTGTCCCTCCCGCTTCAATAGCCTGAATTATTTGTTCTTCTGAAGCAAAACCATTAGTCTGCATTCTTACATGCACACCTCTTGACTCAAAGGCTCTAATTATTTCTGGCAAGTCTTTTCTTGCAAATGGCTCCCCTCCTGTTAGAAGAACTATTGCAACACCCATTTCAGCAAAATTATCTGCTATGCCTTTAATTTCGTCTAAAGATGCTTCTCGCACATCCGAGTTAGTGTAAATAATGTTGCATTGTTCGCAGGTTAGATTACAACGTGCGGTCACATAAAACTGAACGTAAACAGGAGAATTCTTAAATATAGCTGCTTTAGCTAGCGTTTTTTTTGATAAATTAGAGAACATTATTAAAAAAACTTAATTCTTGAAAATAAATTAAGAAAAAAAGTTAAAGCGTTCGTTAAAATTTTAGAAGCGAACACGTTGAATTCTAACAAATAAATCATTATCCACAAAGAAACCATTCCAACAAGAAAAAGTATTCCATTAAGTATTAATGTAAAAATATAATCTTTTTTTATTGAAAATTTTGGACTTTTAAAAACATACTTTCTTATAAGAAAAAGATTAACACTCATACCAGTAATAAAACTTAAAGTGTTAGCCAGGAAAACATTAAAACTTAGAAGTACAAGAATCGAATATAAAATAAAATCTACTGTAAATCCAAAGGATGCAGACAAGAAATATTTTGAAGTAGCTGAAAAATCAATTTTAGACAATTTTATATATTTACTTTTTCTTCAATAATATATAGCGGACGACCTTTTACTTCCTCAAAAATCCTTGCGATATATTCTCCTGCAAGACCAATCAGTGTTATCTGCAACCCGCTAAAAATGATAATTGTTAATAAAATCGAAGTTATACCGGGAACGGGCTGACCTGAGAATAATTTCTGATAGAGAACGTAAATCCCTCCAAGAAAACCTAACATCGTGACAATAATACCTAGTCTTATGGCAATCGTTAAAGGCTTGCTCGAAAAAGATAAAACTGCAATAAATGCAAATTGAATCATTTTTTTTAAAGGATATTTTGTTTTGCCAGCAAATCTTTCTTTCCTATCGTATTCTATGGAAATTTCTTTAAATCCTGTCCAAGGAATCATACCTCTTAAAAATCGGTGCTTTTCTCTCATTGTGTGAATTGAAGAAACAACTTTTTTAGAAATGATTTTAAAGTCTCCAACATTTAAAGGAATATCAGTCTCACTTAAATAGTTAATAAACTTGTAAAACAGGTTAGCAGTAGTTTTTTTGAAAAATGTTTCTCCAGCCCTTGATCTTCTCTTGGCATTTACAATATCGTATCCTTGCAATGCTTTTTCATACATCTCAATTATTATTTCAGGGGGATCTTGAAGATCTGCATCTATGATTGCTACATAGTCTCCAGAAGTAAAATCAATACCTGCTGAAATTGCAATTTGATGTCCAAAATTTCTTGTAAAAGATATAATTTTTATTTCAGGATGAGACTGAGATTTATCTTTTAAAATATTAAGAGAGTCATCATTTGAGCCGTCATCTACAAATATTAACTCCAACTCAGTTTCTTTGTTAAATAAGTCTTTTTTTAAAACCAATAACCTATCAATAGTTTTGGAAATTGATTCCTGCTCGTTAAATACTGGGACAACAACACTTAAGATATTCACTTTTCAAAGCTCATTGTTATAACTGATTGTCTTTCTGGCAATAGAATATCAATTAATGAAAAAAATAAAGCTGGAAGTGCAAAAAAAAGAATCAAAAGAAAGTTAAAAAAGTCTTTGTAAAAAGATGATTTGATATTTTTTCTTTTCAGTCTGTAATAAACATAATTATGAGTGGTATTGAAAATATTCAGACAAGATTGGATCATACAAAATCTATTATATGGCCATGAGGTAATTAACTTTCCTTTTTTGAAACCATATTTCTTCAGCAAGAGTTCTAAAGATTTTGGCGAAAATTGATGAATATGGCTTGGAACATCGTAAAACGCGTAAGATTTCCTAAAAATAGAATATTGTAAGGACTTATTATTGGGCACGGAAACAATTAGCATCCCATTAGGCGACATTTTTTTTGAAATTTCTTCTAAAGTTTTTTCAAGAATATTAGGAGGAAAATGTTCAAGGGAATGCCACGCAGTAGCCACATTTATATCGTCTTTTAAATCTTTTACGTCCTTAAAAACATCTAGCTTTAAAACATTCCTTGAGAAATTAACTGAGTCATCAGTAATTTCTAATCCAGCACCTTTCAAATATTTTTTTTTATTTAGGTAAAGAAATTTTCCTGACCCTGATCCAATATCTAATAAGTAACTAATTACTTTAGAATTTGTAAAGATAGATAAAACCTTAGATTTAAAACTTTCTAAAGAGGTGATTTTTTTTATTTCATCAGGTTTCAAATCTTCATTAATTATAAATTTTTGCTTCAAATCAGAGTCCAAAATCTCATGATTACATCTTTGGCATCTTAAATAATCATTAACGTATTTATCAAATTTATCATGACCACATACAAAACAATGTTTCTTATAATCTATCATCTTAATTTTTTCATTAAATAGAACCATAAAACAACAGAAAATTTTCTTGGTAAGATTTTGGAAAATATGTTCATCCCATGAGATCTTAAAGATATGACAATCAAAAACATATTCTTTTTTATTCCTGAAAGAATTTTTTCTGCCACAAGATTTGGACTCATTAATTTTTCGTTCTCTCTTACTCCTCCTGTTTTTTGAAAATTAGTGTCCATGCCACCAGGGCAGACAGTAAAAATATCTAAATTATTTTTTCTCTCTTCTTGAGACCATGCTATTCCTAGATTTAAAAGTGCAGAATTGGTAGCCGCATAAGTTGCCATTAATGGCATTGCTTGAAAAGCTGAAGACGAACTAATTAGTATGATTCTGCCAAAATGAGCTCTACGCATTCTAGAAATAATATTTTTTGCTAAAAAGATTCTTGAAAGCACGTTTAATTTGAACATTTTTTCATGTTTTTCATAATCTAAATCATCTACAGAGCCCCTAAAGCCTATTCCAGCACAAGCATAAAACTCAACAATATTTCTATTATTCCACTCTACACTTTTAATTAATTCTTCAACTTCATTTTCTTCAGTAAGATCAACTGTTTTAATGAAAGCATTCTCAATTTTTTTCTTCAATTCCTTTAATCCTCTTTCGTCTTTATCAATCAAAAGTAATTTTTCTCTTTTTTTGTAAAGTTTTAATGCAAGTGCTTTGCCTAGCCCAGAAGCAGCTCCTGAAATAACAGTTAAACCGTGATGAAAACTTTCAGGATTTATTCTAGATTTTTCTCTGACAATAATTTTAGAAGTCGTTTCGTCTAATGAAACTTTTGGCTCCCAGCCTAGTTTTCTTAATTTTAAATCTGAAGCGGTTAATGCAGAAAAAATTAAAATCTTTAAAGAAAATGGCAAGATATTTCTAATCATTCCTAAAATTAAATAAATAAGTTTTCCTGAAATCCTAAATCTTTTTTTTAAGCATTTATTGAAAAAGTCTTCGATCGATATAACTGAACCTGCACAAAAAAAAGTTTCATTGACGGCTTTTTTGTTGTTAGAAACAAAAATTATCGCATCAGCTAGATCACTTACGTCAATAACTGATAGTTTTCCAGGCCATGAAAAATAAGAAAAAATATTATTCCTAAGGCACTTTTCTGCAAAAAAAGAAAAATGACTCTCTCTCCTCATATTTTCCCCGACCACCATTGATGGCCTAATAATTACATATGGTAAAGAAGATTTTTTTAAAATTTCTTCAGTCTTCAACTTAGATAACCCATAATCTGAACTAGGATACGGAACACTATCCTCATTCAAAAATGATTCACAGTTATCCTTTTTCCCTCTGTCTATTGCGCCGATAGACGAAATGAAAATGAATAAAGGCTTTTCTTCAAAATTTTCAATAATAGTTTTGATTAAAAAATTAGAAAGATTTGTATTCTGCGTTTTATAATTTTCCCCATTTCCAAATTTTGCATTTCCTGCACAGTGAATTACACAACTTGTTTCAAGTGGAATCTTATTTAAAGTCTCTTTATTCTCTAAATCGCCTATTATTATTTTAACCCCAATAAATTCTAAGTACGGATCATGTTTCTTAACAATTGCATATACTTCATGATTTTGTTCTTTTAATTTTTCACATACTTTCTTTCCTATGAAACCTGAAGCTCCAGTTATTAAGTAATTGTTTATATTCATAATTTAAAGTATTTGAAGTAGTTTTATTAAAATGAATTAAAAGGTTTTAAACATAAACAAACAAAAAATATCAATTGGTATATTATAACTATATAAGTTATCTTTAATTTAAAAACCATGGAATTAGGATCAGGTGGAAATGTTTCCACAGACGAATTGAATATTAAAGAGTTGATAACCGATCTCTGGCTAAGTAAATTTTTCATTTTTTCTTTATCGATTCTTGTAGGAATATTTTCTCTGATAATTGCTTTTAGCATGCCTCAAAAATATTTATCAGAGGCAATTCTTTTTCCAGAGTCTGACTCCTCAGAATCTCTTCCATCATCTTTAAGTTTTGTAGAAACCTTTACAGGTCAAATTAGTAACGAAATATCAAATAAAGCCTTGGCTTTTGAAATATTCTATTCAAGAGATTTTTTTGAAATTTTCTATGCTAATGATTTATTTCTCGCAGAATTAATGGCTTTTAAATCTTATAAAGAAAAAGAGAATTTTTTTTACACAGATCTCTTCGATTTAAAAAATAAAAATTGGATAGAAGCAAAACCTTCTTTTTCAGATAGCTTTAAAGAATTTCATGAAGCCTTAGAATTAAAAAATTTAAATTCGCTTATTGGAGGTGACTCTTTTGTGAGGATTACATGCATGCATCAGTCACCGGAAATAGCTTCGAAATGGTTAAAACAATTAATTTTAGAACTAAATAATTATGTTAGAAATTTGAAAGTCAAAAAAGCAAACAATTCCATAGAATTTTTATCTAAAAAGTTATCCGAGTCTAAATCAATAGAAATTAGGGAAGCAATATCTCTTCTAATTCAGGAAAATTTAAAAACAGTTACTCTTGGAAATTCTTCAGAGAACTTTGTATTTTCTTATGTAGACTCTCCAAGAACTTATTTAGATGAAGTATATCCTATCAAAACGAATTTTTTCTTCATAGGCTTGTTTATTGGATTTTTTTCTTCAATCATTTTAGTTTTGTTAATAAAGAATATTTCAAATAAAAGGATAAGATTTTTTTCAAAAAAAAGGTTAATCGCTTTTGAGGATACATAAGTTAAATTGACAAAATATAAGAAAAGTTTAAATATTTTGGTAACATCTGCAGGAGTAGATTCAGCTCAAAATATTGTCAAAGCCTTAAAAAAAAGTAAAAAATTCAAAATTAATATTATCTGCTCTGATCAAGATAAATACGTAGCAGGAATCTATCCCAAAGAAAAATTCTTCCAAACACCAAGAGCTAATTCAAAATTTTTTTTAAAAAAAATAAAAGAAATAGTAAGAAAAAATAAAATAAATTTTATTTTTCCCTGTCATTCCAGTGAAATTTTATTGTTTTCCAAAAATAAAAGGGTTTTTGAAAAGCTTGAAGTTGGAATTATCGTTCCAGACGAAAATACAGTTAAAATTTGTAACTCAAAAAAATCTTTTTTAAAATTTTTAAAAAATTCAGGTTACAAATTTCCAAAAACTTACAACTCCTTATCAGAAATAAGACAATATCCTGTATTCATAAAGCCTGAAAAAGGAAGCTCCTCTAAGGGAGCCCATAAAATAAATAGTCTTCAAGAATTGAAGTTTTATGCAAAATTTTTACAAGATGGTTTTATAGTCCAACGATTTGAAAATTCAACTGAGTATACTGTTGACTGTTATGTCAATAAAAATTCCTTTTTGATGGCGTGCGTTCCAAGAGAAAGGATAAGAGTGCGTGATGGAAAATCAATTATTGGAAAAACCCATTACGACAAAAAAATTTTTTCATTGATTAAAAAACTTTTAGAGGACCTAAATTATCAAGGGCCATGCAACGTTCAGATTTTTAAAAATAAAGATAATTTAAAATTAATTGAAATAAATCCTAGAATGTCAGCGGGAGGATTACTTTTAACTCTTGAGGCAGGAATTAACATTCCTGAATTAATGCTTAGGGACTATTATTATGGTCTTAGAGACATACTCTTGGATTTTAAACCTAATATCTATATGTATAAAATTTCAAATGAAATATTTAAATAATAATTTTATTTTTGATTTTGACGGTACATTAGTTAACTTGTCAGCAGACTGGAAACTTTTAAAAAAAGAATTAATAAATTTATCTGCCGAACATTCATTGAAAAATGAGCTATCTACTTATGAAAGGATTATTAAATTACAAATGTTAGACAAAAATCTTTATGAAAAGTTATCCAAGATTGAAGCGCCTAATCAAAAACCTATTTATGAAATAAATGATAACGTAATTGAATTCATCAGAAGCAAGTTGGATAATTTTTCTATTATCTCAAGCAACCTAACATCAACAATAAATATTGTTCTTGAAGAATTAGATCTTAAAAAGAAGTGTATTGAAGTAATAGGTTTAGACAAAGTATCTTCTCCCAAACCAAATAAAAATCCATTTGAAAAACTGATTATTAATTTAAAAAAAAGAAATTATAATTTTGAGGGACAGATTTTTTACGTTGGAGATAAAAAAGTTGATCAAGAATTTGCAAACAATTGTGACCTAAGCTTTATTTTTTACCAAAACTTATGAAAATTTTTATCACTGGCGGAGCAGGATTTATTGGTTCCCACATTGTTGATTTTTATCTTGAAAAAAATTATGAAGTTATAGTTTTTGATAACTTTTCTTCAGGTTCACGCCTAAATTTAAATTTAAAACATAAAAATTTAACTTTAATAGAAGGCGACATATTGAATTTAAAACTTTTAAAACAATCAATGAAAGATTGTGATTATGTTTCTCATCATGCTGCGCAATTAGAAATATTTTTAGCTTTTGATGATCCTTTTGAAGATTTAAAAATAAATACTTTAGGAACTTTGAATGTTTTGAATGCTGCTAAGGAAAATAAAATAAAAAAAGTTATTAACATTTCGTCAGCATGCGTCTATGGTCAGACAAAAACTTCTACATCCGAAGATGATATTACTTCACCTAATTGGGATTATGGAGTAAGTAAGCTTGCCGCTGAGAAATATGCAAAAATTTATAATGATTATAAGAACCTAAATGTTGTTAGTCTAAGATATGGAATAGTTTATGGAGAAAGAGAATGGTTCAGAAGGGTACTACCAATTTTTCTTAAAAGGGTTATTTTAAAAAAATCTCCAGTAATCTTTGGCAAAGGAAATCAAATAAGGGACTTTATTTACGTAAAGGACGTAGTTGAGGCACATCATAAGTGTCTATTATCAGATCAGGCAAATGGTAAAGTTTTCAACGTGGGTTCGGGCCAAAAAACTTCTATTGTTGCTTTAGCTAATATGTGTATAAATGTCTCAGGATATAATCTTGAAGTTATTCATGAAGATACATCTGAAGGAGAATTCTCTAAATTAATAAAAGGAAAAAAAAGAAATACATCTGAATTAGACATGATGTCTCTTGATATATCAAAGGCAAAAGAGATACTAGATTGGGAACCCAAGATAGATCTTTTTGAAGGACTAAAAAAAGAATTCGATTGGGCAAAAATTAATATAAAAAGATGGAAAAAGATTTACTCTACAAAATGGTAAATATTTAAATATGAAGATTTCTGTTTTTGGAACTGGTTATGTTGGCTTAGTAACTGCTGCATGTTTCGCTGATGTAGGTCATAAAGTAATTTGTTATGACACTAATCTTAAAAAGATAAAAGACCTAAAAAATGGAAAAGTAAATATTTTTGAACCAGGACTAGATCTAATGGTCTCAAAAAATATTTTCGAAAAAAGACTTTTTTTTTCTAATGATGTAAAAGAATCTATAAAAAAATCAGATATTATATTTATAACAGTTGGTACTCCTTCTTTGAAAAATGGTTCTACTGACATGAGCTTTTTTAATAAATGTATAAACTCGATTTCAAAAAATTTAAGTTCCTCTAAATTAATTGTAATTAAGTCAACCGTGCCAGTAGGTACCTGCCAGAAAACAAGAAAAAAAATTGAACAAAATCTAAAAAAAAGAAATGTAAATTTAAGTTTTACGATATGCTCAAATCCAGAATTTTTGAAGGAGGGTAGTGCCATAGATGATTTTTGTCATTCTGATCGAATCATTATTGGCTCTGATTCAAAAAAATCTGTAAAACTTGAAGATTGTTATAGTCCTTATAATAGAAAAAGAAATAAGATAATTTACATGAGTTCAAAATCTGCTGAATTATCTAAACTAGCATCTAACGCTTTCCTTGCTTCAAGAATTAGTTTCATTAACGAAATTAGCAGAATAGCTGAATTAGATAACCTTGATATTGAAGAGGTCAGAAGAGGAATTGGCTCGGATTCAAGAATTGGGATAGAGTTTTTATATCCCGGATGTGGTTACGGAGGTTCATGTTTTCCAAAAGATGTAAGGTCTTTAATTTATCATTTAAACAAATCAGGATTTAAGCCCCATCTTCTTGAAGCCATTTCAAAAGTTAACGATAGGCAAAAGAATATTTTATTTGATAAATTAAAGTATCTTCTGAAGAATAAACTTGAAGGAAAAACTTTTTCTTTGTGGGGCTTATCTTTTAAACCCGGAACTAATGACGTTAGAGAAGCTCCAAGCATAAGAATTGTAAAAAACCTTTTAAAATCTAAATCAAAAATAAGAGTTTATGATCCTGAAGCAGAAGAAGAATTTAAAAAAATTTTCCCAACTAATAAAAATATTATTTTTACAGAAAATCCTCTCGAATGTCTTCAAGGTTCTGAAGCTCTCCTCATTTGTACAGAATGGCAAATGTTTTGGAAAATAGAACCTAAAAGTATTGCTGCAAATTTAAAAGGAAATATAGTACTTGATGGTAGAAATATATTCTCTCCAAAAAAAATGTTTGACGCTAATTTGAAATATTACGGTATAGGAAGAGGACTTCCTTTAGAGGCAAATTTTTGAAGGTCATGAAAGTTCCTTTTCAAGATCTTCATAAACAATACTTAGGAATTAAAAACGAAATTGATGATGCGATAAATAATGTTATTAGAAACTCCTCTTTTGTGCGTGGGAGACATGTGGAGGAATTCGAAAAAACTTTTTCCAACTTTATGGGTACAAAAAGAACAATTTCTTGCGCAAATGGAACTGATGCTCTTTATATTGCTATGAAACAGCTGGGAGTTAAAAATGGAGATGAAATTATTGTTCCAGCACACAGTTGGATCTCCACAAGTGAAACGGTTTCACAAGCAGGAGGAACCCCAATTTTTTGTGAAGTAAATAAGTTAACTTGTACGATTGATGAAAATAAAGTTAAAGAAAAAATAACAGATAGAACTGTAGGAATTATTCCAGTTCATTTATTCGGCCAATCTGCAAATATGACGCAAATCATGCAAATTGCAAAAAAATATTCACTTTGGGTGATCGAAGATTGTGCTCAAGCAATTTTGGCAAAACATCATGATAAAAAAGTAGGGACCTTTGGAAACGCTTCAACATTTTCCTTCTATCCCGGTAAAAATTTAGGGGCTATGGGAGATGCTGGAGCAATAATTACAAATGACAATGATTTGGCGGATAAAATGGCAAGTTTTGCAAGACATGGAGGATTGATAAAGGGAAGTCACGAATTTGAAGGAATAAATAGCAGAATGGACGGTATTCAAGCTGCAATATTGAATGTCAAATTAAGGTACATAAAAAAATGGACAGCCAAAAGGCGAAGTTTAGCAAAAAGATATTTAAAAAATCTTAGAGATATAAATTACTTTGAGTTACCTTACGAAAAAAAAGAAAATTATCATGTTTGGCATTTGTTCGTAATTGAAACCGAACAGAGAGAGAAGCTAATAAAATTTCTTGATCAAAAAAACATTTCAACATCAATTAATTATCCTTGTGCATTGCCTTTTCTTCCTGCTTATAAAAGGTTTAAACATAATAAAAGTGAATTTCCCATATCTCATTCAAAACAATCTAAGATTTTATCCTTGCCTCTTTTTCCTGAAATAGAAGAAAGCCAAATAGATTATTTAATGCATGCCCTTAAGACATTTTAAACCTTTCTTATAGATGCCAGGGCTTTTTTCAAATTTTCGAGAGGGATTCGTTAAGAACTCTTTTATCTTGTCTGGAGGAACCTTAATATCTCAAACATTAGTTATTTTAACGCTCCCAATTATTACTAGGATTTATTCTCCTGAATATTATGGAGTTTATGCAACTTTTTTGGCTGTCATTGCAAGTTTTTCTTCTGTTGCTGCACTAAGATTTGATATGGCAATAATGCAAGCAAGACATAATACAGAGGCCAATTATATTTTTTTAATATCTCTCATTGCTCTTATTATTTTTTCTTCATTTAGTTTGCTTATAAGTTTTTCAATTAATGGATTTTTTGGTTTTAACCTACCAATTCACATACCCCTACTTTTTGGAATTGGATTAATAATCGTTGGGCTTAACCAATCATTTAATATTTATTTTGGTAGGCAGGAAAAATTTTACTTAACCTCTATTTCGAAAATTCTCACTAGTACTTTCATGATCCTTTTTCAAATCATAATTTCATTTCTATTCGATAATTCTTTAGTCTTAATATTAGGATTTATTTTTGGAAATTTAATAGCCTTCATATATCTTTCTTTAAATTTTAATTTGAATAAAAAAATAAAGATTTTCTTATTTCATTCAAAACTTAAGATGAAACATATATTAAGGAAATATAAAGATTTTCCTGCATATTCATCTTTTGGATCCTTGATGGATTCTTTATCACTTAATTTACCTATAATTTACGTTGCATATTTTCATTCTTTGGAAGTAGCAGGAATTTTTGGATTAGCATATAGATTAATTAACATTCCAATATCTTTTGTCGGACAATCAATATCTCAAGTCTTTTATAGAAATACAGTAGATTTTGAAAACAAAATAAAATCATTTGAGTTGGCAGTTAAACTGTTTTTTGTCCTATTTATAATTTTTGTACCATTTTTATTAATAATTTTTTTCCTTGGAGAAAGATTCTTTCAAATAATTTTTGGAGATGATTGGTCGTCCTTAGGTGATATCACAAAGTATTTAATCTTTGCAGCATTTGCAAGATTTTGCGTTTCCCCTTTAAGCCCAATCTTACTATCCCTTGGAAATATTAAATTAGGAGTTTCATGGCAAATGATATACTTAATTTCTCTTTCAACAGTTTTATATTTTTTAAGTAATTCTGATTTTTCATTATTCATAATCATTTTCACAATTCATGAAATTGTTTTATATTTTCTATATTTAATCTTTATCTTATTTGGAGCAATAAGATTACAACGTACAATGTAAGAGAGAGTTATTCTTTTCAGGAAAATTTATGTGTGCAATTTATGGAGCGATTTCTTTAAAAGATAGTATTGATGTGTTTGATATTGCGAAAATGGGGTCTTTGTTAAAACACAGAGGACCTGATGCGAGCGCAATAATAGATTTTGGACAAGATAATACATTTAATAGATTTGATTTTTCTCCCAAAAATTTAAATTCAAAAAGTCCATTGCTCTACTCAAAAAAAAAAATTGTCATTGGCCACAATAGATTATCTATTTTAGGTCTGGGTAAAATCGGCGATCAACCTATGGTTTTTAACAATAGATATGTTTTGTCCTTCAATGGAGAGATTTATAATTATCTTATTTTGAAAAGGAAACTCATTTCTTTGGGAGTTTCATTTAAAACAAATACTGATTCTGAAGTAATTCTTGCTTCTTATGAAAAGTGGGGGGAAAAATGTTTGGAGAAATTTAAGGGCATGTTTGCCTTTGTCATTTATGACATCGAGAAGAAAAAATTTTTTATTGCGAGGGACAGATTTGGTATTAAACCTTTGTATTATTACTTAGATAATAAGGGTTTTTATTTTTCTTCAGAAATAAAATCATTTTCAGTTATATCTTCTTGGAAGCCTAAAGCTAATATAAAAACGTCTTTAGATTTTTTAGTATGGAGTGTTCTAGATCATACTGAAGAGACTCTATTTGATGGAGTAAATCAGATTAAACCCGGACATTATGTAAATTTATATTTAGATGAAGATCTGAATTTAAATAACAATGTCATTTCGCAAAGATGTTGGTACAACCTGGAAAGAAAATTGCTCAATAAAAATAATGGAAAAAACTATGATGAATTTTTTATGCATTCTCTCAACGAACATCTTTTGTCGGAAGTTAAGATTGGATCTTGTCTTTCAGGCGGATTGGATTCTTCAAGTATAGTATGTAATGTTGCTAGTAAAGATAAATTTAAAGATAAATTTAATACTGTGACTGCTCAATGTGAACTCAAAGAACTAGATGAAACTCAACTTGCAAAGGAAGTAATTAACAAATATTCTCTTAAAGGAAGCTTTGTAATGCCTTCTTTAGAGAAGTTAAAAAATAGGCTGGACGAAATGATTTGGCACCAAGACGAACCATTTATTTCTACTTCAAATCTTTTGCAATTTGAAGTTTTTAAAAAAGCTAATGAAAATGAAATAAAAGTTATGCTTGATGGGCAAGGGGCAGACGAATCTTTAGCTGGTTATAAAGGTTTCATAGGATCATATGGGGCGTATTTAATAAAAAAAGCAAAATTTATTAGTTTTGTTAAATTTGTAATATCCTTCTCTTCACACCCTCAAGTTAGTTTTAAATATGTTGTATTTTCTTCTTTAGGAAAACTTTTTCCCTCAACACATTCTTTTTTTAAATCTTTTACAAAAGAAACAAACTTAACAAATTTTTTAGATAAAAAGTACAAAAAAATTCTATCAAAAAATCCTGCAATTCCTGTAAGCTCCAAGAATCCTTTTTTGGACGATTTAGTTAATCAGATCAAAAGGTCTTCATTACCTATGCTGCTACACTGGGAAGATAGAGCATCAATGGCTCATTCAATAGAAGCTAGGGTACCTTTTTTAGATCATCAACTAGTTGAATATAGTGTAAATATTTCAGAAGAGTTTAGATTTTCCAAAGGTCATTCAAAAGTGGCATTAAGAGATGCTCAAAAAGGAAAAGTTCCTGAATCTATACTGGAGAATCTTGCAAAGCTAGGATATGTGTCTGCGGAAGAATTTTGGATGATAAAAAAAGACTCTAATTATTTCAGAGACTTATTAGAAGATGCTTTAGATAGCTTAAAAAAAATAATAAGAAAGGATCTGTTGAAAGAATACGATAAATTTTTATTGGGAGAAAGACCATTTTCCTACCTTTTCTGGAGAGTAATTTGTTATTCTCTTTGGCTAAAGAAATTTAAAGTATCTCTAGTATAAAATAAATCATGGAAAACTTGTTTAGGCTAAAAGGATACTCTTTGATTGGTTTGGTTTATTTGGGATTTTGTTTAGTTTTTACAAAAATCTTTTTTTTCAAGTCGAAACTAATAAGATTTCCTATTCACATCCGTTCTAGAGGAAAGATAACTGGAATGGAAGGTCTTGTAACAGGAAGATCTTTAAGAATAGATGTTCATAACAAAGGCACTCTTCACCTAGGGAAAAATATTCAAATAAATGATAACTGTCAAATCTCCTGCGCTAAAAAGTTGATAATTGAAGATAATGTCTTAATAGCTTCAAAAGTTTTTATAACAGATCACGATCATAATTTAAGCCAAGAAAACAACTTTAATTTTCATGATATTAGCGTTGCTCCTGTAAGGATTGGAAAGAATTCTTGGATAGGAAATAACGTCTCTATCCTCAAAGGCGTGGAAATTGGAGAAAGAAGCGTAGTAGCAGCAGGTTCTGTTGTAAATAGATCTTTTCCAAATGATAGTATTATCGGAGGAGTACCTGCAAAGATTTTAAAAATAAAAAAAAATTGAAGTATTCACTCTTCATTGCCTCCGAGCTTCTTTCTGAAAATGCAGGAACACCAAGGCAATTAAGAAAGCTTAAAATGATCGATTCCTCATCTAGAGTAATTACAATTACAAAGTTTAGAAATAAATGGGTAATTTTCAAAAGTAGGCAAGAAATAATTGAAAAAAAAAATTCTCTTTTGAAAAAACAAACAAAGGAAAGCTTTTTTACGATCATAGTCTTAAAAATTAAAGAGGTATCTTTTTTAAAAAAATTTTTTAAATTTTTAAAAAATGATTTTTTATTTGAGTTTTTTTCTATTCAACATTTTTACCTTATCTACCTTGTTGAAAAACTGATATCCAACTACGAAATAAATAATGTTTATATATCATCACCACCTTTTCCATTATTAATTAATAGGATTTTAAAAAAGAAAAAAATTCATTTAGATATGAGAGACCCTTGGGGAACTCATCAATCTTTATCAAAAATAAAATTTCACAGAAAATTTATAGAAAAAAAATTTCTAAATTCATGTCACTCAATTAGTGTTGGCTCAAAACATCATCAAAGAATTTTAAAAGAGGAATATAAAATAAATTCAAATGTCTTGTATAACTATGCTGATGAAGATAGTAACGACTTTTCAGAGGTAAAATTAAACGAATTTAATAAATTGGATAAAAAATTTATTAAAGACATTAAGAGTTTTGAGGTATGGAGTTACATAGGAACAACTCCAGATGGCTTTTATAATTTAAATAAAATAGCAAAAATATTAGAAAAAAGATTATTTTTTCAAAAAAATTTGAAAATATATTTCATAGGCAATAACGAAATAAAATATTTTTTTAAAAAAAACTTAATTGAAAGTGAAAGAGTAAATTTCCTAAGTAGAGTAAATAGAAGAGAGGCAATGTGCTACTTGCACCTATCGAAGTTCGCACTTCATTTTGGACATTATTTTGATGGATATCCAACTACAAAGCTTTTTGAGATGATATATATAAAAAAACCAATAATACCTTTATTGGTTGATCAAAACCATGAGCCCAGTGAACTTTTAAAAAAACATTATGGCATCCATGAGTCAATTATGTCTTATGAAGATCTCTCTAAATATTTAAACAATATAAGACATGGGTAACATACGCTATACTTTTGCTATTCCAGTACATAATGGAGAAAAGTATATATCAGAGACAATTGATTCAATTCTTTGCCAATCAGAAGAAAAAATTGAGCTTTTTGTTTTAGATAATGGATCGACTGATAAAACTACAGAGATTGTCAAAAGTTATGATGATCCAAGGATTAAACTCATTAATTATGATTTTGTAGATTCTCTTTCAGAAAGTTTGAATAGGTGTTTTGAAATTCAATATTCCAGCTCATTATTTTCGATAGTACATGCTGACGATTTTATAAGTAAAAATTTTGCTGAAGAAGCAATTAAGTTAACAAGGAAAAATTTAAACTATGGAATTTTTTTTACAAGTGCTTTTATAGTAGATAAAAATTCAATTATCAAAAAATCATTTATAAATTTAATAAAATTTATATTTAATTTTTTATACAGCAATTATATTGGAAAAAAAGGTATTTTTAGAATCATTTGTTTCAATACATTAATTGCTCCGGCAGCAATCTACAGGACTAAAGAAATAGATAAATATCATAAATTTGAGAAAGGTTCAGTTTTTTTAACAGACTTATATTTTTGGATAAATTATCTTAACAAAGGAGGAAAAATAAAAGTTTATTATAAAAAACTATTTTTTCTAAGATCACATAATATTCAAGAATCTAATAAATTTTATAATTTTCATTTGAGACACAAAGAATATTCTGACTTAGAAAAATACTTTAGAAAAGAAATATCTAACAATATGTTTCTCAAGTTGTCCTTTAGAATTAATTATCTTTTAAATAAAATATTTCTTAAATTTAAGTGAAATGCCAATTCCCAGAACTTTTTTTAATCCAATATATTTGATCATATTTTCCAATACTGCTTCTATTTTTGTTTTATATTTAACACCTTCAACGGTCTATAGAAATTATTTCCCAATGACATTGGATCTCTTTATGAAGATTATGATTACTATTCTTCTCGGGTTCACAATTGCTTTCTTAATAAAAAAAATATCTTTAAAGAAGCCTGTTGAAAATAATTTCATTATATCCTCAAGACTAAGATTAAGATTTTTTAATATTATTTTTTTATCTTGGTTAGGAATTTCTATCATAGAAACAATTTATGCTGGAGGACTGCCTTCTTTAATTTTATTTGGGATACCCTCTCCTCCTGTATCAAATTTCGGCATACCCCTAGTACATGGATTTGCTCAATCCCTGTTTTATTTTTTATTTACTTTGCTTACTTTTGAATCGATTTATTCTAAGAAAACAAATTGGAAATTGTGGATTCTTATTATTTGGGCACTTCTTCTTTTTGCGAGGGGAACTTTGATTGTTATGGTTTTAATAGGATTTTTTTCGATGATTTATTCTTCAAATAAAAACGTTAAATTGAATTTAAGATTTTTAGTTTTATTATCTCTACTAATTTATCTTTTTGTTTGGATTGGAGATAATAGGTCTGATTTTCAAGATATAGGTCAATCCTCCGGACTGACTAATGTGTTTAGACCCTTAATATGGTTTTATTCATATACAGCAACTCCCTGGGTTAATTTATCTTTAACCGTAGATACAGGATCCTACATTTTAGTAAACTCTATGTTCAATACCTTAACCGGCTTTTATCCTGCATATTATTGGGGTGGAGAAGTAGGGCTCTATATCGGCTCTCTATTAATAGGACTTCTTTCTGGCTATCTCCACAATGATAACAATTTAAGATTAGTTCCTTTTAAGATAATTTTTTCAGCTACATCCGCTCTTCTTTTTTTTGGAACTTTCTTATTAAACTTGGGTTTTATTCTATGCTTAATGTTATCTTATCTTTTATCTTCGGTTACATACGTTAAAGAAACTGACTAAAAGTGAAAAAAGTACTTCTTATTGGCTTAGGACACATTGGCAGAAAGCATTTATCCTCTCTTGAGCTCATAGATATTAAACCAACTATAGTAGAGAAAAATATATCTAATTATTATTCTAAAAATTATTTATGTGAAAATGATCTTAAAGATATCCAGAATATTAGAGATTATGACTTTGGAATAATCTGTCTTCCCAACGATCTTCATTATACTTATGGAAAGAAACTATTAAATTTAGGCCTTAATCTTATTATTGAAAAACCTATGTGTCTTAAGTCATATCAAGCTTTAGATTTGATGAATATTTCAATATCCAAAAATAAAAAAATTTTTATAGTTAAACAAAATCGATTTGGAGATCAAATTATCAAACTTAAAGAAGTAATAAACACTTTTAAATGGGGAAGACCGATTGGTTTTTCTATGGATATAATTTGGAATAGAAATGAAGAATACTTCTTAAAAAGTGACTGGCGAGGTAGTAAAAAAAAAGATGGTGGTATTTTATATACTCAATTTTCTCATTATTTAGACTTGATTGAATGGCTATTTGGAAAACTAGACTATTCTTATGGTTCTATCGAAAACCATTTACATAAAAAAGTGTCAGATACTGAGGATTCTATTTGTCTTTTACTTGGAAGAAAAAATAAATTTTCAGGCGTAGCCCACTTTTCGATAAACGCATACCAAAAAAACTTAGGTAACAGGTTTACTGTAATATTTGAAAATGGACATATAATCCTAGAAGGGCAAAATTTTGAAGAAATAGTTTTTGAAAACGGTAAAACATCTTTTCCAAAGATAAAGCCTAATTTGAAAAAGTTATTTGACAAGAAAAATACAACAAATCTTCATGACCGCTTTTATGTTTATTTAGACAAATTTCTTAATAGTAAATTAAATGACAAATTGAATCTTCTTGCCACAGGAGATGATGGTCTGAAAAACTTGTTATTTATTGAAAATTTATACAAAAAAATTAAATGAAAACTAACAGAATTTCCATTATTGGAGGCTCAGGCTTTTTGGGAAAAAGTTTAGAGAGATTGTTTTTAGATAAAAAATATAATTTCCAAATTTTGGATAAAAATCCCTTGAATTTAAAGAGCCATGGTTTTATTGATATTCTGAATCGAGAAAGTTTAAAAATACTTAAAGATACTTCAACAATTATTCATTTAGCAGCAGAGCATAAAGATAATATTAGGCCCATAAACAAATACTTCAACGTAAATGTTACTGGTGCAGAAAATGTTTGTGAAGCCGCAGAAAAATTCGATATAGACACTATTATATTTACAAGTTCCGTTGCTATTTATGGTTTTGCACCAGCTAATACAGCAGAGGACGGCGATATAAATTATTTCAACGAATATGGAAGAACGAAATACTTAGCAGAGAAAGTCTTTATTGATTGGCAAAAAAAACAACCTAATACAAGAACGATAATTATAATTAGGCCAACTGTGATATTCGGTGAAGGTAATAGGGGTAATGTTTTTAATTTAATTTCACAAATTAAAAATAAAAAATTCTTTATGATTGGAAATGGTCAAAATAAAAAATCCATGGCTTATGTTGAAAATGTTTCGGCTTTTATAGATTACTGTTTAAAAATGAATAAAGGAATACACATTTATAATTATGTAGATAAACCTGATATGACTATGTATGAACTTGTTTCGAAAGTGAGAAAATTTTGTTTTACCAAGGAAAATGTAGGTTTAAAAATACCATTATTTTTTGGCTTATTAGCAGGATATTTCTTTGATTTTATTTCTATTATTTTAAGGAAATCTCTTCCTGTAAGCTCAATAAGAATTAAAAAGTTTACTCAAACAACTCAGTTTGATTCTTCAATATCCAAACTAAATTTTGAGGCTCCTTATTCTCTTGAAGAGGGACTTTACAGAACTATGAAAAATGACATAAAGAATCTTAATCATAATCAAAACCATGAAAGTTAATAAGATCTCAATTCGTGTCGCTGGTTTGGGAACCAGAATGCTACCAGTCTCTAAAAATAAAGTTAGTGCTTTTTCCTTGTCGGGAGATATATTTGATTGTAGAGATAATGTTGATTATATTTTAGTAAATTTAGAATTTGCAATGAGGAGCTCTTCATTGAAAACTAAAATAAAAAATTATCTAAAGACAAGGTAATTTTGATAGGTATCTTAAAAAAATTAGGCTTCAACCTAAACAATAAAAAAACAATATACTTGATTGAGTCTATAGAGGATGAAGAGTTCGTAAAAGAATCATTACAAGATGAAAAATGTATTGGTTTAGATACAGAATTTAATTGGAGAAATACTTATATTCCTGAATTGTCTTTATTACAGATTTCTACAAATTCGAAAATACTTCTTATTGATTGCTTAAAATTTAAAAAATTAGGGTTTTTAAATAAAATTTTAGAAGACAAATCTAAAATAATTATTATGCACTCTTCAAGAAGCGATACGACAGTTTTAAACACTAATTTGAATATAAAATTAAATAATTCCTTCGATATTCAAATTGCAGAAAAGCACATTAATGGTGGCGAAATTAAAAATTATGGGTTTATTGTCTCCAAATACTGTGGCTACGAATTAGATAAATCTGAAACGAATTCTAATTGGTTAAAAAGACCTTTAACAGAAAAACAGCTTAAATACGCTGCTGATGACGTAAATTTTTTATTGTATATATATGCAATACAGTTGAGAAAATTAAAAAAACTTAAGAAAGAAAATGTTGTAAATTCGGAGTTTATGAATGAAATAAGACTAGGCAATCAAGAACTTCATATTTCTAGAATAAGAAAACTAAAGAAAGTTTCGAAATCAGAGAAAGATATTTTTCTTTGGAGAGAGAAATACGCTAAGCAAGAAAATATCCCACCTTCGTACATTTTTGGGAACAAAGATTTAAAAAAAATAGCAAATAAAATTAAGGGTAAAGAAAAAGAGCCTAATGAAATTAAAAAACTATTTAAAGATAAAACTGCCGCAAAAGATTTTTTGACATATATTAATTTATGATTTTCTTTTGGTTGTTTTATTACATGATTTTAATTTTTATTTGTTTTTCTTTATCGAAAGTTATCCAAAATAAATTCATAAAATACTTTTCAATACCAATTATCTTTGGAATATTTGGCTCTCTTTGGTATCTAGAGCCTGGCAAAAATGAAATTGCACCAATAGTATCGATATTATTTCTAGAATTATCAATTTTAGAGTCTAATGGTATTAATAGGTTGTTAAGACCAACAATAAGTTTCATCCTAATACTAGAGTTAATTAGTCTTGTTTTTTATTTTATCAAAAAAAAGTTTTCTAAAACTTAATGATCTCTGATATTTTCTTTTTTGTATCAATTAATCCGATATGGTTTTTACCTCTTAAAATCCCAGCACATTCTCCTGGATTAAAAATTAAAGCATTTTGTACCAACTCCGATCTATATCTGTGGGTATGGCCATGAAGAATGAAATCCGCCTCTAAAACCATTTCTTCGTTTATCAATTCAGGGTGGTGAAGAATTATTATTTTTTTTTGATCAATTTCTATTCTGTGAGGCTCTTCAAAAAAACTACAATTAAATTTTTTCGTTTCCTCAAGCAATCCTTCCTTTTCAAATTTATCATTATTGCCAAAGACGCCTATCAATGGCATTTTCAAATTTGAGAATGCAGCTAAAGACTTTGGTAATGCAATGTCTCCTGTATGTATAACTAGCGAGGGATTTGCTTGATTAAACAAGTCACATATTTTTGAGATATTTTTTAAATTGTTGTGGGTATCCCCAGTTACACCAATTAACAAAATT
>MDTG01150292.1_pt1 | contig 29145 bp, 29 predicted proteins | sample 811421 | NCBI WGS metagenome assembly MDTG01 (sample SAMN05326645, study PRJNA326480) | marine metagenome | isolation source: seawater | place: Pacific Ocean: South East | collected 2011 | reverse complement strand
TGATGTAGACAAAGTGAACATAACCACTCTTTACTTTGAATATAATGAAATTAAGAACAGTCATTTCCCAAAAGGTTAAGTTTTTAAAACGCATAACAACGTTGTATAAATCTTTTTTTGGCAATGATTGCGTTTATACAGAAATTGATAAAAACACTGCAAAATGAAAAAAAAGCTTCTCTTCATTTTAATCTTGGCCTTTGGTTTAACCAGCTGCGACCTCCTGAAAGTAGGAGATGCGGATAAAGAGCCCCAATTACCACCAATTACTAACACCGGTCAAAACACTTTTGGTGCCAAGGTTAATGGTAAAATTATGGTCGTGAACGACATCGTCAAATTAACTGCAATCCATCAATTTCCTGATGCTTTAAATATTGGGGGGGGGTATATCGACCCAAAGAAGAATATTGATCAACGAATTCAAATGAGTATCAATGGAGAGGAGGTTAAGGTTGGAACATATGAAATATCTTCTCAGAATACCGATACTAGAGAATTTGCTTATATCGATGATGCTTCAAATTGTATTTATTTGAAGAGCTTTAATAGCAGTACAAAATATGAAGGGACACTTGAAATAGTTTACCTTGATAGGGCCAACACTATTATTTCTGGAATTTTCTCATTTAGAATAAGTGTAGATGGCTGTCAGGACATTAATGTGACGGATGGCCGCTTTGACCTCAAATACATAGACTAATTTTCCACAAAACTTAATCAATAAACCATGAAAAAGATTTACTCCTTTATGGGGTTTTGGTTTCTAACCATTGCCCTAAATGCTCAAACCGATGCTTATCGAAATGCCATTAACCCGGTTTTTGAAAACCTCAATAAGACAGAAATTACTACCGGATTGTTATGGGACTATGGCGTAAATCTAAGTGAACCTACAAACTATAATGGAACACTTACTACTAACAATTACATGACAGCCACAGAATGGGCTTTGCTTTATGCCACCATGATGTCTCAAGAGATTAAAAGCACTGCCTACACTTTCCCTAGCACTTCTGCAGTCAAGGGATCTATTGAAAGCTACAACAGCACAGATGTTGGAAAAACAAATATTACAACTCTGTTTTATGAATATAATAAAATAAAGAGCAATGCTCTGAGTAGCAACCTCCTTTATATTAGTAACAATAAACTTTACGATGTTTCGGGACGCCCCAGTTCTCCTTATAATCTTGATAAAACCTTTGCCGCAGCTCCTACCAAAAATGAGTTAACGGGGAGTATCCAAACATTTAAGCTACGAAATGCTCTTTATTATAGTAACTCTACCAAGACGGTAACAGCAAGGCAAGTTGATTTGGATGATGGTTTAGGCTATAGAACTGTAGCATGGAACGGAGAGATAACTGCAAATTATACTACTGATGGAGAAAAGACAATCAAACTGAAGTTCACTTTTTCAGATAGCAGTGTGGCTGATAGTCATTTTAAGATTTATGTGAGTGAAACCTCGAGTACTCCATATTCTACAATATACCCTGCCGGCAGCATATTCCATCAAAACTTTCCACACACAGGGGGTGCATATACACCTTCAACTTACTTAGGAGCCTATGCAACAGGAAGAGTTACAGTAGATTTGGCTGCGGGCAATACGGGCATAAAGAAACCATTGATTATTGTGGAGGGATTTGATCCTACCAATACATTTAATTTTACAGATATTCTTACCGACCAAGTTGGCGGGTTGGGAATTGCCTTCAATTCAACCACCTTATTCCATGAGCTTCATTATGTCGAGGGATATGATATCGTTTTTCTGAATTTCAACAACTCCACTACCTATATTCAGCGCAATGCATACTTACTCCAGGAAGTAATTAAATGGGTAAATGCAGAAAAAGTAGTCAATAACAGTACTGCTAAAAATAAAGTAATGGGTATCAGCATGGGAGGCTTGGTTGCGCGTTATGCTCTGAGCGATATGGAAGATAGAAACATTAACCATGGAACAGATTTGTATATTTCTATGGATACCCCACACCAGGGAGCCAATGTACCAGTGGGTTTGCAAGCCGCTTTTAGGCACTTGACTAATCTATCATTCAACGTAGGTATTTTGGGGGTAACACCTAAGACAATCAATATTAGAGATATTGTAGATGTGAGCATTGCTGAAGGTATTTTTAATTCTCAAGCTGCCAAGCAGATGCTTAAGAACTACGTTTCGGGTACTTCTTCACTAAGCATAAGTTCTGCTGATCATAATAGTTTTATCCAAGACCTCAAAAATCAGGGTATGTCAGGAGCCAATGGATATCCCTCAAGATGGGGCATTCAAAATGTTGCTATATCAAATGGCAATGAATGTGGAGGGGATATAGGATTCAGCGCAGGAGACCAACTCATGAACTTCAATAATTCTGATCTAGGTATGGCAGGCCCATTTATTAATTATTTACTAAGTTATGCTTCCTTGAACAAAAGCTCACGATATGTTAGTTTAACGGATTGGTTAGCACTAGGTAGAGAACTAAAATTCAATTTTCTAGCTAAAGCAATCCCAAATCAGCAAGTGAGCCAGGTATATTCAGGTAACATCAAAATCAAAAAGAAAATTCTGGGTATCATTAATCAAACAACAACTCTAACCAGTGTGAGCTTGAACTCTCTCTCCTCTATGCTACCTACTGATAATCCAGGTGCAGGTGTATATAGTTTAGCAACTTTTGGTGGAAATAACATACCTCAAGATATTCTAAATTTCATGGATCAAGACAAATTTAGTTTTATTCCCACTGTAAGTTCTCTAGACATTGGAGGAGGCAATGTTACACTTAATTCAAACGACCTATACAGTGCCTATAACCCTGCCTCTCCTCCTTCATCTCCCAAAAACAGCCCATTCGATTACTATGTAACAGGATTTCAGAATAATGAAACGCATACACAATTCACCTATAGGAATGCTAATTTTCTATTAGATGCACTAAACGGAGGAAGCTTAACTGCCGAATGTCTTAACCTGTGTTATGTATCTTCCAGCACTATTGGTGGAAGTTCTAAGGCCTGTACCACAGCTTCTACCTACTCAACTATCAGTCCACCTTCTGGGTCCACTGTTAGCTGGTCAGTTGAGAGCGGACTACAGATTGTATCTTCAAGTGGTAATACTGCTTCTATCAAAAGTACCTTAAGTGAATTTGACTCAGGTGGTTTTAGAACCATAACAGCAACATTTTCAACTGCCTGCGGAGATGTAAGTATAACTAAAAATGTTTGGGCTGGCCCACCAAGTATTTACACGCTGAATCCCGATGGAACCAAAAATTATTTTGGCGGAAGCTACAGTTACCCTGCTTCGCCAAGTACTCAAACCATAACGGTGTTTTCAGATGCACCGAACGTAACTTATTCTTGGGACATATTCCCAACCAATATACAATGGGCCGGCAATGGAAACCAAGCTACTTTTTATACCACGAATGAAGGAAATTACACTCTAACCGTTACAGCCGATAATGGGTGCTATTCCTTTAGCCAGTTCTATGTCATTAACATCGGTGATGGAGGTGGTGGTTTCGGTGGCCTCTCTCTAATGGTCTACCCCAACCCATCTAGTGATGAAATGGAAGTAGAAGTTTCGGATCTTGATAAGGATGATCAGGTAAAAGTCATCAGTAAAACTTCCAATATTGAAGAAAAGGAAGAGTTCTTCTACCAGCTCATCAATCACCATCAGGAAATAGTTTTCAGTAAAAAAGTAAAGAATAGAAATATCAAAATACCGGCTAAGCAATTCAGAAAAGGACAATATATTCTTAGAGTATCAAGTAGAGGGAAATCTGTATCGAAACATGTAATTATCAATTAGTTAATAAGCTTACTTGATATGGGCTGTAATAATTATCCACAGCCCATATCATTTTCAATTCCAGACACTATAACCTAAACAACCCCTTCTTCGCCTTTATCTCAAAGCCTGCTTCCTTTACCAGGTTGATTACCTCTGCTTTGTCAAGATATTCACCAGTTACTGTAAGCTTCTTTTCCTTCGAGTTAGTGTCTACTTCCCATCTTTTTACTGAATTTGCCTTTTCCAAAAAAGGTGTAACTGTGGCGACACAGCCTCCACAGTTGATATTCGTTTTAAAAACAGACTTCTTCATTTTATATAATTCATTTGTGTAGATTTACAGCATATAATAAGTATAGTCGCTTTACACCAAGCGATACGAATCTTTCACGAATATAGTTCACGCTTTGACCTTTGCAGAACTCAACTTACATGAAGATGTACTAGCCGGCTTAGATGCCATAGGCTTTGAAAAAGCTACCCCCATTCAGGAAATGGCCATTCCTTCTATAATCGAAGGAAAAGACCTTATTGGCTGTGCACAAACCGGAACGGGCAAAACTGCCGCTTTTTTGTTACCTCTTATGCACAAAATATGTGCTCAAAAAATTGAAGATGATCATATCAACTCTATAATCATCTGTCCAACCCGCGAACTGGCCATCCAGATCGATCAGCAGTTACAGGGGCTTAGCTACTTTACGGGGGTGAGCTCCATAGCCATTTATGGCGGAGGCGATGGAGACTCTTTTACACAAGAAAAACGTGCCTTATCGCAAGGGGCTCACATAGTTGTGGGCACCCCGGGCAAGCTTATATCGCACCTCAACCTTGGCTATGCAAATGTGAAGCAGGTACAAAACCTGGTATTGGATGAAGCTGACAGAATGTTGGACATGGGGTTTCTTGATGACATCAAGAAAATAATTTCCTTTCTCCCCAAAAAACGCCAGAACCTGCTCTTTTCGGCCACCATGCCACCCAAAATAAGAAGCTTGGCCAAAGAGATTCTTACCGACCCTAAGGAGGTAAATATTTCTATTTCTAAACCGGCAGAGCGAGTTACACAAGTTGCTGTATTGGCTCACGACAGTCAAAAAATAGAGACCATAAAGCATTTGCTCAGATACAACGATGTACCTAGCCTTATCATATTTGCGTCTACAAAACTGAAAGTGCGCGAGATCACCAAAGCCCTGCAAAAAGAAGGGCTGGACGCTAAAGAGATTTCGAGTGATTTGGAGCAAAAGGAGCGTGAAGACATTCTCCGGCAGTTTAAGAATCGCAAACTGCAAATGCTGGTGGCCACCGATGTAATTTCAAGAGGCATCGATATAGACAACATCGATATGGTGATTAACTACGATGCCCCCAACGACCCGGAAGATTACATTCACCGTATTGGAAGAACCGCACGGGCAGCCTCAGAAGGTGAAGCCGTTACGTTTATCAATGAAGACGACATGTATAAGTTTGCCCGAATAGAGCAAATGATGGAAATGGAGGTAAGAAAAATACAACCGCCTGAGCATGTGGGACCCGGCCCTGAATACAACCCCAAGTCGAGAGGCAATCACAGGGGGGGCAGAAAACCATTTAGAAAAGGAAAAAGGAGGTAGCCCCCCTCCTTTCCATTAACCCCATATAGAGGGCTCTCCGATAAACGTTTTGACTCACATAACCATTGGTGTTCGAGATGAACTCTCAACCTTATTATTCAATTATTAATCTGGTTAATAAAATTCATCTCAGCAACCTGCCTGGCAGTCCTTAGTGGGTACAAATTCCAAATTCACACTCCACCCGAATGCCGACCATACCTGGCTGAGCATCAACTATCAATAGATTCATTTGCCGTACAGCCGGAATATTGAATCACTCCTCATTTTTAAGCGCTTCGAAAACCCTTTTTGTAGAATATTGAATGCGTAAGAGGTTTGTGAGGTCTCCTTTGCTACGAACAAAGCGGGGATCCTTATCGTCTTCTGCAAAGATTCATTTGGTCATACTCAATTCAACAACTATGAAAAATCTTGCCTACGCTTTTCGGGTATTGCTGAACAACAAGTTCTATGCATTCCTAAATATTTTTGGGCTAGCCCTGGGGCTGGCCGTAAGTATTATTATTCTGCTATATGTGCAGAGCGACCTGACTTTTGATAAGCATCATGAAAAATGGGATCAGGTTTACCGAATAGAATCCAAATTCTACATTCCGCCAAAAAACGATGAATTTGCCTTAACCTCTCAGGCTTTGGCCGAAACCATGAAGATGGAGTTTCCTGAAATCCAGGCTTTTACCCGGGTACAAAGTGCAGGGCAAATTCTCTTCAGAATTGATGACAACAGCTTTTATGTAGACGACATGTACTTTGCCGACTCGGCCATGTTCCGTTTGTTCACTCACGAATTCATACAAGGCGACCCCGAAACAGCTCTTGTAGAGCCTCGTAGCCTTGTATTAACAGAGAGCACTGCCAAGCGACTTTTTGGCGATAAAAACCCGCTCAATGAACTGGTTAAAACTGATTTAAACACCTTTACTGTAAAGGGCATTATCAAGGATTTGCCTGACAATGTGCACTTGCGCTTTAATGGACTCATTTCTTATACTACCATTACTTCCGGCCAACCTCCACTAAATGCACAACAACGCACAGGGCAATTGTGGAATGTGAGCACCTACTCGTATGTGCTTCTGCCCAAGAATTATGAGGTAAGCAATATTTACAACCGGTTTCCACAGCTCTTCGATAAGTACATGGCACCCATTCGCCAGTTTGCACCATCGCTTAGAGAAGCCAGCTTTGAACCCAGGCTAGTACCACTCAACGAAGTACACTTCAACTCAAAGGTGCAGTATGATCTTGCCACAGGCAACAAAGCTTACACACAGGCTTTTATAGCTATAGGTTTGTTTGTGCTCCTGCTGGCAAGTATCAATTATATGAATTTGGCAACGGCCAGAGCCACCAAACGATCGAAAGAGGTGGGTATTAAAAAAGTAATGGGTTCTTCAAAAGGCAAACTGGTTTCGCAATTTTTGAGTGAGTCTATACTCATTACATTTTGTGCACTGATTCTGGCAATAGGTCTTGTGTATCTATTGTTAATGGGTACAAATCTCAACTCTGTACTCGACAAAAACCTTAGCCTCAACTGGGGAGAAAACCCTCTTCTGTTGTTTGGCTCGTTGGGCATTACCATTTTGCTCGGGGTACTTTCCGGCCTCTATCCTGCCTTCTACTTATCGTCAATTTCTGTTATTACAGCCATGAAAGGCTCTGTAAAATCGGGCCCAGGAAGTGTGTTCTTAAGAAAAGTACTAGTAGCCTTCCAGTTTTTTGTTTCCATCGGTGTGGTGATTGCCACTTTACTCATGAGCAACCAAATCAGCTATATGCGAAATAAGGACCTGGGATTCAACAAAGACAACATGATTATTATTCCTACACGCGACACCTCCCTGGTACGCAGACTGGATGTGATTCAGAATGAGCTGAAGGAAAACCCGAACATTATTGATGTAACCACCACTACCGGTTTAAGCGCCAGTAATGCCAACTCTGTAGGTAATAGGCTAATTGGTGGTGGCCGGCAGGTGATGATGGTTGAAGAAGCCGATACCACACTAAAAACTGACACCTATAACGTGATGTTTGTGGGTGAAAACTTTATAAACGCCATGGAAATGGAACTGGTAGCCGGCCGCGATTATGACGAAAACATTCCTACCGATTTAACGCAAGGCGTATTGGTCAACGAATCCATGGTGCAGTATCAGGGTTGGGCCAATGCAGAAGAGGCCATTGGAAAGCGTGTTCAGAATGCCGGGCAACAGGCCAATCCAAGCCGAATTATTGGTGTTGTCAAAGACTTTAATGCTTTCTCCCTTCACATGAAGGTAGAACCAACCATTATTCTTCGCTATGAGCGTTTCGGAGCCGGTGCTATTGCACAATTTAGCCCTTCGGTAGTGGTACATGCCAAAGATGGCAGTTTGCAACAAACCCTGGACTATCTGGAAGACAAATATGCCGAACTAGATCCTAGTCATCCGTTTGAATATGGTCTGCTCGACACGCAGGCAGAGAATCTATACCGATCAGACAAACGTCAAAGCCAGCTCACTGCTTCGCTTTCATACATTTGCATACTCATTAGCTGTCTGGGACTTTTGGGGCTTTCCAGCTATACCACGGCCACCCGAATAAAGGAAATTGGGGTTAGAAAAGTGCTTGGGGCATCTATACCTCAATTGGTATATCTTATTTTCAAAGATATAATGCTTTTGGTAATAGTAGGTTTTGTAATTGCCACCCCTGCCGCCTACTGGCTTATTGAAAACTGGCTACAGGTGTTTCAATATACTATGGATTTGCAGACAGTGATTGTTGGAGCCGCTGCCATAGCCGGTACTTTAGCCCTGCTTATTGCTTTCCTCACCGTGGCGTTTCACTCTTTAAAAGCTGCACAGCAAAATCCGGTGAAGGCTTTGAGGTATGAGTAATGCCATGCATATAGGGCGCCTGGCGTCTCACTGCAGAAACAAAAAAAGGCTTCCGATTGGAAGCCTTTTTTTGTGGCGGAGAGAGGGGGATTCGAACCCCCGGTACCAGTTTCCCAGTACGACAGTTTAGCAAACTGCTGGTTTCAGCCACTCACCCACCTCTCCGTAGTGGTTGTCTTGCTAAAGGTTTGCAAATATAAACGATCAACTGATAATTCAATAGGTTGCAAACAATTATTCAGCCCATATTTCAATAAAAAAACCAACCGGTTTGGTTGGCTTTTTGTCGGGGTGGCAGGATTACAACCACCCCGTGCAAATCTTTATGTATCAGTAAGTTACAAAACGTAATTTCAGCGGGTTCACCGTTCAGTTCTCAATTTATTCGAACTGGTTTGAGTGCATTTGGTGAACTCCGAAACCTTTGTAAATATACAAAAAAGCCCGCTTTTTGGGTTCAAATCGTGGCAAAAAGTGCTAAATTTTATTGGTAACTGGCGATAGATTTTAGTGCCGTTTGACTGCCTTCATCTGGCAAGGTCAATCGGTGATGTAGCGCTCTACAATGGACGGTGCAAGGCCAGTGAATTCGCAAAATTCGTTTACGCTCACGAACTGGTGTGACTCTTTAGCAAGCTCCTCCCTAATCCTGTTAAGGAGCTTCCTGCCGTATCGTTCACTCTTGCCAGTGATCCGCTGCACGTCTTTTGGATAAATACAGGCTCGTTTGGTTTCGATCATACTTTATCTATACTTCATGTATGCTTTTGGTGTACTGTAAATATACGGAATGCCATTGGCAGTTCATTTTGAACCATTCGGAATAAACGGTATTCAATGTTCCTAACCGGAACCTGTTTTTTGTCTGCCCTTCGTAATTATCGGATTTTCGAAGAGTTGCAACGAAGCAACAAATCAAAATTCAAATGATATGGCAAGACAAGCTGGGATTATCAAGTTGAAGGGCAAAGTCGGTGACATGTCCTTTTACAAAACGAAAGATGGCTACCTGGCCCGGGAAAAGGGTGGGGTGGACAAAGACCGGATCCAGAATGATCCGGCTTTTCAGCGTACCCGTGAAAACGGTGCTGAGTTTGGCCGTGCCGGTGCAGCCGGACGGACTTTGAGAACGGCCTTTAGGCCGCTACTTCTGCGTACCTCTGACAGTCGGTTGACCTCCAGACTGACCAAAGAAATGGTGAAGGTGATCAAAGCGGATGCAACCAGTGCCCGTGGAGAACGGAACGTTCTCGATGGTGAGCTGGAGCTTTTGCAGGGCTTTGAATTCAATGCAAATGGCCGTCTGGGAGCTACAATATATGCGCCATTTGACGCAAGTATTGACAGAGCTACTGGTGAAGCTGTAGTCAATGTGCCGGGCTTTGTTCCCCAAAATACCATTGCTGCGCCTCAAGGTGCTACGCACCTGAAATTTGTATCTGCTGCGGTGGAGATTGATTTTGAGGCCGATGACTTCACCCTGGTTGCTTCTGAAAGTGGAGAGATTGAAATCGGGCCACAGGCGGAAGCTGCGGTGAACCTGTCCAATGGTTTGCCTGCAAACAGTACCAAGGCACTAATGCTGGTTTTTGGTGTGGAGTTCTATCAGGAAGTGAACGGTAGCTTCTACCCACTAAAAAACGGCTCCTACAACGCCCTGGCGTTGGTGGCTATTGATGGTGCTCCTGCAGTTCAGCAAACCTAATTTTGGTTCGGATGGAATTGATTCTCACAAGAAGCTATTATCCGGAGGGAACCAACGGAAAGCTCTGTGATGGTGAGCAGCTGGTCTGCTCCACCATCGAGCTTCCCTGGAGGGAAAACCAGCGGATGGTATCGAGCATCCCGGAAGGGAGGTATGAGCTTGTAAAGCGATACACCGATAAACGGGGCTGGCATTTGCTGGTAAAAAATGTACCCAATAGAAGCGGCATCCTTTTTCACCCTGCCAATGACGCCCTGAAGGAACTGAAGGGCTGTATAGCCCCGGTTTCAAAGGTCATCGGTCCAGGTAAAGGGACGGATTCCAAAACTGCCGATTCCAGGCTGAAAACACTTGTGTTTGAGGCCATGGAAAGAGGCGAAAATGTATTTCTCAATATTCAAAAAGCAAAAAGCGTATGACGATCATAGAAAGGGCGAAAGCCCCAACACCCAAGTTTTTCAAAGTGCTCCGAAACGTGGGTTTGGCACTAGCGGCAGCTGGTGGCGCTCTGTTGGCAGCACCAATCAGTTTACCGGCCGGAATAGTTGCCCTGGGCGGCTATCTCACCGTAGGTGGGACGGTACTGACTGCAGTCAGTCAGGTGACTGTAGAGGATGGTGCAAAAGCGGACAGGAAAGATGGCTAACCTGGTAAGTGGAGGAGGCACGAAGGCAGGAACTGCCGGAGGCACGTTGCTGAGTGTCCTGGTGAATATCAGCTCCGGGGATATCCTCCACACCTGTGTATTAGCTGCTGTTGGAGCGGTAGTGAGCTTTACCGTGTCCATTCTGCTAAAGGTGCTATTCCAACGGTTCAAAAGAAAACATCCACCTCCGAAGGGGATGTGATTCCCGCAAAGTCGGGAAAGTTTGTGTTCCTCTCACTGAAAAGGCCTCCTCATGGGGCCTTTTTTCATTTCAGGAGTATCTGAAACATGATGGCTCTCTTTACCTGCTTCACAAGCTCCACCTGCTTTTGGAGAATCTTGGCTTTCTTCTCAAAGTCCTGAAGGAGAGCTAAGGACTTCAGGTACTTCCTACGGTCTTTCAAAGCCTTTTCCTGCCCTGCCAGCAATACTGTCCTGGCATCACCTATCCTGATGAATGGGACAACAGAACCGGTCAGGTATGGCGTGAACGCCCGTGCCTGCCAAAGACCGTAAGAGAGCCAGAAATAAAAGTTCCGTGCCTCCTCCGATTCTGTGTTGATGGTGAAGCAATTGGGACAAGGGGTTTCGAGCGGCTTTCCCGCATTCAGTCCTTTGGAAAGAATGAAGAAATGAGGCTTAGAGCTGGTGGAGTTTTTTCGATAAGTTTTGATCTGAAAAGTGTGCATAATATGAGCATTTAAAGTTTTGCTCGCTCCGCTTCGCACACATTTCAAAAGAGAAAAGAAAAAAGGGAAAAAAAGAAAAGAGAAAGCCTTTTGCCAGGTGGGCATGGACAGGGCAGTCAAGGTTTTTTGGAAAAATACTACCCGTAGGGTGGAGATTTTTTCAAAAACCCGTAGGGCTTGACCTTGACGGTCCTGATTAGGGTTGGCCTTGTGGGGCCCGCCTAACTTAGCTGCACTCTTTGTTTTGTTTTCTTTCCGGAGAGGTCACTTCGATTCAAAAGAAATCACGGATAACATTCAACTGCAAACGAGAATGTGGTTTGGAACGATAGTGCGGCAGGAACCCCACGCAGGAAAAAACAGCCTTGAGCTAAAACGGCTGGACGGAGGCTGTGGAGCGCAGCGTAATGGACGAACGGCCAAGCCAGCCGTAGAGAGGAACGATCGGAGGCTTGCGAGCCGCCTGCGAGTGGAGCAAGGGGGCTAGACCGGAAAGCAGTGAGGTACGAACTGCGGGGGCTTGCTATGTGTGAAGTGAAATGCAGGGCTTTTGTAATTTTATCCTCCACAAAAGCCCGGAATGAAACGGAACTACACAAGGGCTGGCGTGATTTTTTGCTTTGAGCATCGGGAAAGGTATAAGCTATTGCCTGTGTGCAAGGATACCGTTGGGTTGTTGCAAAAAGCATGACAGTCCCGCAGCCCGCAGCGACCCGCAGGCGAGCAAAAACACTGGCAGCCGGTGGATTTTTAGCTATGCCACAAAGGGACGACTGGCAGGGCTAAAAAGACAGAGTAGGCTGCCGTGAGGATGACAACCGAGATGCAAGCAGCATGACAGGCTCGGAGCTTCAGCGGAGACCTGTAAGGCAACACAGCTTATTTTTTGACCTTAAGAAAATAGACCCTTTCAAAAAATAGGCTGTGGTGGCCTGGCATGATGCTATGCCGAGGGCGGAAGACGAACACCGCTTTTCCTGCGTGGGGTCAGGGTTGGAAAAAAGCAAGTGTGGCACGGTATGGAATGGAGCGAAGCGGAATGCAATAGCGGGCTACTCTTGCTGTGCGGTGCTGGAAGCTTGTGAGTGCAGCGCAGCGGAATGAGCAGGCTGGAGGCACAGGAGTGTGGGGAGGGACTATCTTCAGTAAGGGATTGACCTTAATTCGCTTCTCTTTGAAGGAGATCATGATGTATGTTAGACATCACTCAGTAATTCCGCTTTACACTTTCTTAAAAAGTACTTGAATTGAAGTAAATCAGATTGGCTTCTGACATCATTATTGAAAGTAGAAGGCTTACCATAAATCAAGGATTCAAAAGTGATTAATACTTTGTTCGTGCCAAGGCCATCGTAAAGGTTTATAAGCCCATCAAATACTTGGTCTCCCATCATGATGAAAACTCCATGGATATTCAGGCTTATGGCGTGTTCAAAACTCATTATTTCTGATTCTGATAATTTCTCAGAAATTAGACCTCTATCTAACAGCTGTTTTACAAATTTCTTTCTAGCCTGATAGGCATTAAATTTTTCTTGATCAAAGGTATACTCGTTAATCTGGACTGTAACTTTTTCCAAATCGAGAAATTTGCACAAAGTCATTCTGTGCTGGCCGGTGGTAGTAAAATAAAGAGAGCCAAACTTTGAAACTGTTCTGGATTCGTTGTAATCACTTTGGGCGTGCTCGATCAACTCTTCATGAGTCATGTTTGAATGACGAATATCCTTAAACCTTTTCAAATTGTTCAATAAGTCAATCCAGGTAATATCACTCTCATCGTTATAAGCATAGGCGTATTGAATACCTTTTATATCTAGCGGACTAATGATTCCTCTGTAAGTCTTTGTTGAATTCCGAGAATAGAACCTATAGTTCTCAATTTCATTTATTCTGAGAACCTTTTCAGTATGCCACTTTTTAGGCCGAATTGGGTATCTTTTTTTCAGCCAATCAAGGTTGCTCTGCTTACTCTCCACCATAGATTTCATGTGTTTATAATTTGATTTTTTAAGGTCAGATAGCCTGTCCCGATCTTCCATCGGGAGAATGCCCTTTATAATCATTCCCCTGTGTGAGAAGCCATTCTCGTGGGCATTTCATCAAATGTTGAATAGTTCTTAAAGCCTTTCCCTCTGTTGATCCTGCCTTGTTTTGTGTTGTCTATGCGATACTGAAGGAAGGAACAAAGAGCCTCAAACTGGGCTTCTGGGACTTGGTAGGCACTGGCTTTAAATTCCTTTTTGATGATGCCCCAAATGGCAGCATAATTCATTTTGGATTTGCCAACATCTCCTTCCTTGTATTCGTTATATCGATCAATCAGATGCTTCACATAGTTTTTCAATTCCGCTTTTTTACCAATGGCACCATCAGCGAATTCCATTTTCGGTTTGCTTCGGGATTTATAAACAATGGTCTGTGCACTGATCGAATTGGCTACCGTGGAGTTGGACACATTGCCTTTGATGTTGATGGTATTTGATGACTTTGCACTGGATTTGCCTTTAGCTTTAATCATAAGATAGGTCTTGATTTGTTTGACCTCCTCCTCACTTATATCACCTTTTGTAATCTTGGAATGGCAAATCGGGCAAAGCATCAAAAGGTTGTCAGGGGAATTGTTTTCGGGAATTTCGTCAATATGATGAATTTCAAAATGATCTACATTCTGATCATCACAGATTGGGCACTGGGAGTTAATCTCTTGCTGTAAAAGAGATTTCGTTTTTTGGGGTATGGATTTTCGAGCTTTGGCCATGGTCTAACTTTGCTTCAGTAGTTGGTACAATTGCTGGTTGATGAAAATATTCTCTTTCCCGATAGGTTCGAGTTTTAGGATTCCAATGGATTCCAAAGTCTTTAAGTACCTGGAAGCGGCTTTTCTTTCTACGCCCAGCCCATTAGAGATATATTCTATTTTGGTATAGGGGTGAACAAACAATTGTTCGATCAAGTCTTTCGAGTAGATTTTAGGGGCTTCATTTTTTACCTTATCCTGAATCTCATTGAAGATGCTGTTGATCCCATGGATCTGGGAAATGGCCTTTGTCGCAGTATCCTCAATGGCCTTAAGCATAAACAATATCCAACCTTCCCAATTGTCTTTAGTCCTCACCTCTTGTAGCAATTTGTAGTAAGCTCCTTTGTGGCCTATAATGTAGCCACTGAGGTACAGCATGGGTATTTCCAACAGATTGTGAAGGATGAGGTAAAGCACGTTAATAATCCTGCCCGTCCGGCCATTTCCATCATAGAATGGATGGATGCTCTCAAACTGGTAGTGTTGTATGGCCATCCTGATCAGGGGAGACATTCTATCGGGTTCATCATTGATAAAGTCTTCCAGATTTTTCATCAGTCTGACTATTGTTTCTTTATCGTCCGGTGGTGTATAGATGGTTTTACCCGTCAGATCGTTTTTTAGGGAAGTACCAGGTAGTTGTCTAATTCCGGCCTCATTCTCTTCCAATATGGATTGAATCCGGACAATACCATTGGTGTTTAGGAAGCCTTTCTTTTTGATCTCTTCAAAGCCATAGAGCAGGGCTTCCCTGTATCGTAGGACTTCCTTTGTCGAAGGATCAATTGTCATTGACTTGGCCGCCAAAGCCTGGTAGAGCTTGTCATGTGTAGTAATAATATTCTCCACCTCTGAACTGGCCTGTGCTTCTTTGAGTACAATGGCATTGATCAAAATACCCTGGTTGGGTAAGGTTCTTGCCAATCCCTTCAGCTCAGCAAGGGCAACCGCTGCTTTACTCTCCTGTTTGAGGATTTCGATAGTCTCCACTTTTTCCACCGGAGGAGGTAAAAGAGGCAAATCATTGAAAGGCTGTGAGGGATCAATATTCTTCATTCCTATAATTACGTGAGACAAAAATACGAAAATTGGGACATGAAACAAGTTATATGTACCATGATGGGACGTGAGACAAAACCTTTAAGAATAGGACATGAAAACCTGCACATGTACCACGATGGGACATGTTCATACCCGCTTATCTTTCGCCTCCTTATCGAAGGCAATTACGTTCATCATCTCCCTCATCCTTGATCTTACCCGATTGCCATAGCAGTTCTCAATCTCACTGGCAGAAAGGTTGGTGGTGGCGTGTGTGATCATGTGCCGGCTAATGAACATGTCGTAGCGACTGAGGAGGATTTCGGCCATCACATTTGTTTCATTTCCATAATATTTGATGTTTGATTCTACACCTAAATCATCGAAGCAAAACGCTTTTGGGGCCAGCTCTCCACCTGTTTGCTGAAAGGCTGACTTAGAATATTTGTTGATAACTGGATAGCCGTCCTGTATGAATTCCAGAGTGATATCACGAGCGGATTTGATGATGTATTGCTCTTTGGGAGCCAACATAAACCGTAGAAGGGTCATCAGGGAAGTTTTGCCACAACCGACCGGGCCGGTTAGCAAAATGCCTTTGTGTAGGTCAATGCCGTGCTTTTCAGCATTGGGTTTGTCCTGATAGAAGTAGACCAAAAGTTTGAATATAATCAAGTGGTCTTCCTTCCATATCCTGAATTTTGGACTGATGTATTCTTTGCCTGCTTTCTCCAGGAATTCAAGGCATTTGTCGAATTGGATGACGTTGCTTCGAACACTCTCTGAGTGAGACTTAGAGCGGCTCGCCATAGTCCTTGCCGGTTCCTGAGTGGAGGTTTCCGGGTTTAGGACGTGGCTGATGGTTTCGCTGATCTTTTGCATAGGTATTGAATTTTTGAGCGTTCAGCATCCAGTTGCGGGCGGCTGCTTTCCAGTCTTTCATTTTGGAGCGGCCACCTACCAGCCAGCCATTGCTCTGGAAGTAGTTGTAAAACTTCTCGGCCTCCACGGGCGGATAGCCTTTTTCGTCAAAGTAGATTTTCACATGGTCTTCTAGTGGAGGAATATCCGGACCATAGCCTGAGACTTCTTTTTTCTTTTGCCGCAACTTTTTCCCGACATCAGCCGGGATTTCGTTCGCCTGTGGCGAGCTCAACTTTCTTTTCATTTCCAAATCATTTGAATCGATCTCCATTTTTTTTGAATGCTCACCCAAGTTTGTTTCGTTTTTACCGTTTAAAGAGTTTGTATTGTTTGTATAAGGTCTCACTGCTATTTCACTTCCATTATCAGCACCTGTATTACTACCTTTATCAAAACTGTACAGGTAAATGAGGCTGCCCCGGTGCGGATTGTATGACGGTTCGTAGCGGATAAAGCCAAAGCTGTCCAGTTCCTTCAGGCACTTGGTGTAGGTGTTCACCGAACCAATTTTTGACAACCTCATCAGCTCGTCTCTGGACACGGATATTGGGTTTTTGAAAAAGTTGAGGTTCCACCGTCTGAACAAGGCCATATACAAACTGATGTGGTAGGGCGTGAGCCTGGTATCTGCATCCATCTGCTGGAACACTGCGGAAAGGTGCCTGATGTAGTTCATGCCCGGCCATGTGCTTTACCTCAAGCGGTTCTGAAACTTGTTGGACTGAAGCATGGACTGAATGTCCGTATAGTCATAATAGATTACGCCCCCGATCTTGGTAAAAGGCAATGTGCCGTTCACCCGCAGGTTCTGCAAGGTGCCGGGTGAAATACCCAATAGCTTACGCACTTCATAGGACTTCAGCCATTTCTTGGAAGGCTGGCCTGAGTGTTCTTTGAGTAGCCTTTTGAGATCTTTCAGGAGTTCGATCTTGAACTCACGAAGGTCGTCCGTGGTAATAATTTGCTCGCGATATAATTTATTTCCAGAGGTGCTCGCGAACCTGTCGGTTTCTGCTGCCATATCTTAACAAATGTTGATTGAACAGCGAAGATGTTCCCGTTTAGTGGGTTTTATTCACAAGACAAACCGAAGTTGGGAAAGATTTTTTGTTAAATAGGCTCTTTTTCAAATAATCCCCAAGTTTTCCATAGAGCTCCATAAGCGCACACTTGAGAATCGTTCCACCTCTTCCAGGGAGAGCAATTGCATCTTTCATCCACATTTACATTGATCATACAGAAATGCTTCAAATCGCACTTATTAGTTCCATTTTCAAAGAGGTTGAATATTTCCATAATGGCGGCAAGTCTATCAGGTTGGATGTTTTCTTGAGTGATAGCTTGTGGAGGGTGAAACCAAGCATCACCATTGATATTCATCATGAACGGTGTACCTAATTTGCCGAATACCTCAATGAACTTGGCTGAAGGCATAGTGTGTTGGCGAAACATCTCTAAAAACAAACCTAAGTTCTTCAGCCTTATTGATTCACCTTGTGATAAAATCTCATCTAACCATTTTTTTTCAGCCAAGTACACATCAGTAGTAAAGTAGCCACCTAATAGTTCCTTTGCTTTTTTAGCCTGGAACTGAAAAATCTCAATCAGTGACTTTGAATCAGCCGACACATTGCGTAGGACAAAATCATATACATCACTGGCGTTTTCAGGCAAGTATTTTTGTGCCTTCATGATTTCCAGCATTGAAACAAAAGTTTCTCCTGAATGCATTGACATAAGTGATGCTTCACACAATGCCAGTACGTTTTCCAAACTAGAGGCAAACTGAGGATGAATGTGTAAAGCAACATATTCTGCTGCTTTATAAGGCCAGGACGGGTGATGGGTTTCTCCAAAAAACTTTTCTTGCAGAATGTGAGCAATATTCTCCAGGATACATATCCCTCCAAATTGAAGAGTTTCGGTCGATCCATTTAAGTCAATACAGACACGAACCCCCTTAGCATACTTCGAGAAAGGGTCGGGAAGAAAAATGTTAGAATCACAAATAGCTACGGAAAGAATGTGGAGGTCTTGAACTCCAACTCTCAAATTCCCTGTTCCCTGATATAGATTCTGTAGTTCGGCATTCAACTTTGAGTTGGCTCCATTTTGATCAATCAAAGGGATTTTTACTTTAACAAATTGGTCTGGGGAATTTCTAAACTGCTCATTATAGAACCTAAGGCGATTGGCAATTATTGCAGCATTTGTAACACCGAAGGTGGTGGTTAAGTCTTGAAGAAAATGAATGTATTCATGGTAAAAAGTGGAAAAGTGAGCTTTGTTTAGCAGATTGAGATTGGATAAATCACAATCTGCGTTTACAGTCAGTTTTAAAAATGAGGGGTTGTAGTAGCCCCTGGTGGTTTCGAGTTTAATATCCATCTCTGAATATAATGAATTGATGGCGTTATTTCTCATCAGCTTCATCCATTCTGCGGATAAGGCTTTCATGCAGGGAATCGAGGAATTTCGTCCTTCCTGTCTTTCTGATACGTATTTCGAGAAATGTGCGGTGGTATTGTCCTAAATCAACTCCAAAAGTGTCTTCCATACATTTGGAAATTTCTTTCAAGTCTGCTCTGCCATGGTTAAAAACCCCACGGGCATGGAGGGCGTACATCAGCTCAATCAGAGCTACTTTGGAGTCTGTCCATGTCATTTTCACCTTCGGTTCGACTTGTGATTTCCCGTTGTTTAAATCTGTCAAGCTCAACTTGTTCAACTCATCTTCCAGATAGACATTGAGCAAATCATTTGCGAGAATGTTAGAAACCTTGAAATCGTGGCTGGTAGAAAAGTTAGGGTCGGTTTCAAAAAAGAAGGAATCCAATGTAAGCCGTATATCTTGCTTGCCACGGACAAGTATTTGTGATCCAGATAGTTGCTGTGGGTGCGGTAGTAGCGGTAAAATTCCAGGTTGTTATCAAAGTAACGTTTGAGCTTGTCCAGTTCGTTTTGATAATACTTACGTCTAACCTTGATCCCTCCATTGGGCTTGTTGGTTTCGATATTGAACACGCTGAGGTGATAGATGAGTTTGCTAACGAACTTGGGTTTTATCTCCTTAAAAAACGAGATTTCATCGTTTTGTGAGACCAGCGGTTTTTGTTGCAAGTTATCTCTCAACTGATTAATTGCCCGAAGGGCTATTTGAAAGCTTTGCTCTGATTTTTTGAGAATGTTGTCCTCTTCCAGATCAATCATTCTAAGCTTGTCCTCTAAATCTTCATATAGGTGGTTATAAATTTCAGACATTTAAAAACTGAGTTTATTATTTTCATGGCTTAAAGTATTCTTAGTTTCTCTGTATCCTCACGGCATTCAATATTGCCAACAGCGCTACACCTACATCGGCAAAGACAGCTTCCCACATGGTGGCCAGGCCCCCGGCTCCCAGTGCCAGCACAATGAGTTTCACCCCAAAGGCCAGGCTGATATTTTGCCATACGATCCGTTTGGTTTGTTTGCCAATCTGGATGGCAGTGGCAATTTTAGAGGGCTGGTCGGTCTGGATGACCACATCGGCCGTCTCGATGGCGGCATCACTGCCCAGGCCTCCCATGGCCATGCCCACATCGGCCAAGGCCAATACGGGGGCATCATTGATGCCATCTCCCACAAAGGCGATGACACGGTTGGCGTCATTTTTCAACTCTTCCACCTTCTCCACCTTTTGCTCTGGCAGCAAGTCGCCATAGGCTTTATCTATGCCAAGTGTTTTTGCTACTTGCTGGGTCACAGCGTCCTTGTCTCCAGACAGCATGATCAGTTCCCGAATCCCTAGTTTGTGCATTGCTTCTATCGCCTGATCAGCATCCTCTTTGAGTTCATCCGCTATCACCAGGTATCCGTTGTATTTTCCGTCTACAGCCACATGGATCACGGTATTCACTTCACCGGCCGCATCAGCACAGGTTACGATACCTTCCTTGTCCATCAGTTTTTGATTACCGACCAACACTTGCTTTCCCTTCACCTTGCCTTTCAGTCCATGCCCTGCCACCTCTTCCTGTTGTTCGGGTTCTGAAATGTCTTTGCCCTGTTTTTTGGCATATTCCACAATAGCTTTAGCAATGGGATGGGTGGATTTGCTTTCCATGGCTCCCGCCAGACTTAGCCAGTCGGTAGTGATGCCGTCCATGGTCACGGCTTTTTGCACTTCAAACACCCCTTTGGTCAGGGTGCCGGTTTTGTCCAATACCACAGTGTTGACTTTTGTCATAAGGTCGAGAAAGTTGGAGCCTTTGAATAGAATCCCCTTGCGGGAAGCTGCGCCTATCCCTCCGAAATAGCCGAGCGGTATGGAGATCACCAGCGCACAGGGGCAGGAGATCACCAGGAAGATCAACGCTCGATAAAGCCAGTCATCAAACACATAGTTTTCTACAAAAAAGTAGGACAGGAAGGCAAGTCCGACAGCCAGAAAGGTAACAATGGGCGTGTAAACCCGGGCAAACCTGCGAATGAACTTCTCGGTTTTTGCCTTGCGGGCGGTAGCATTCTGCACCAACTCCAAAATGCGAGCCAATGAACTTTCGTTGAACAGCTTAGTCACTTTCAGTTCAATCAGCCTGTCGAGGTTCACCATTCCGGCCAGCACATTTTCTCCTTTGTTGTAGGTAGCCGGTTTGCTTTCACCTGTTAGTGCCGATGTGTTGAAGCTGCTTTTTTCACTGATCATTTCCCCATCGAGCGGTACTTTTTCTCCGGGTTTCACCTGTATGGTTTCCCCAATTTGTACTTCTTCCGGGTGTACGGACACCATTTGCCCGCTTCTATATACAGAGGCCGAATCCGGGCGTATGTCCAGCAGGGCTTTGATGTTGCGTTTGGCCCTGTTCACTGCTGCATCCTGAAACAGCTCCCCGATGGCATAGAAAAGCATCACCGCCACCGCCTCAGGATATTCGCCTATGGCAAAAGCTCCCAGAGTGGCTATGCCCATGAGGAAAAATTCAGTGAACACATCACCTTTCAGTATGGACTTCCAGCCTTTGACCAATACCGGCCAACCCACAGGCAAATAGGCCAGCACATACCAGCCTATGCGGATCCATCCCTGGAAAAATGCAGGCTGTCCCCATTGATCAGCGGCTATTCCTGCAAGCAGAATGACAAGGCTTACAATACCACTTCCCCAGGTTTGCAGGAAACTGGAGGAGGTTTTTTCCTCCTGCTTTTTTGGTTTGTCCGGATGCTGGTCGGTGCTGCAGCAGGCTTTGTTGTCTATATTGTTAGTATTAGTCATACGCTTGTCTGTTTTAATGTGTGAAAAAGGAAATGATGCCCGTGACAATGAGGATGCACCCCGAAACCAGCCCGGTATTATGCTCCAGCCTGTGCCAGTTGAAACGGTGCAGGCCTTTCTGGGCGAGGTACACCCAAAAGGTGATCCCTAACACGGAAACGATGGTGTAGAGCAAGCCCACGGTCAGGATCATCAGCCAGCCGTACGTCCCTGCCATCAGAAAATAGGCTTCAATCTCCAGGCAGGGCGAAAGAAACATCATGAATACCAGCAAGGTTACCACCTGTGTTGCTCCTGCATTTTCCAGTTTTTGATTTTCAGCAATGTGAAAGTGGTGGTGGCGATGATGCTGGATTATAAAATACAAGCCGATGGCGATAAGCAATACAGGAATGACCCAACGGGTGTAACTGTTCAGCTTTTCAGAAAGTGACAAGCTGAACAAACCCAGAAACACTCCTAGCAGAAAGGTACTCAGCGAATGAGCAAAAGCTGCCATAGCCGCAATGCGAACCGTCTTGCTACCTTGCCAGCCAAACTTTTCTTTCAGTGCCAGCACCGGCAACCAGTGGCTTGGAATCAGTCCGTGGAGGAGGCTTAGCATGATGGTACCGGTGAGCAAGGTGGTCATGATTCCTTGGTTAAATTCTAAAATTCAATCTCGTTTTCGATAAATGCCTTTACGCCTTCCGGGCCTGCTAATTCAAGCCAGACCGGGGAATCCTGATTAGCAATCGTAAGACTGAAAGTGAAAAAGTCACAGCAAAGCCGTTCGGTTTTGATGAAGTCGTTGAGTAGGTCCAGTGTTTGATCCGAGCCGTCAAACTTGTACATGAACCCATTGACTAGTTCCTGTTTTTCCAATACCATCTCCTTTAATGAGGCAATCACTGTAGCTTTTCTTTGCCTCAGTTCTGGAGTAGCGAGCTTGCAACTGATTTTATTTTCGTCCATTGTATTAGTTTTAAGAAGTCCTGGGAGCATACATGATAATGAGCATCCCGAGGAGGGCAACAGCTCCTCCGATCAGGTCATATTTATCCGGCACGATACCATCTACTTTCCATCCCCATAGAATGGCCATGATGATAAAAATGCCGCCATAAGCTGCATACACCCGTCCAAAGTGAGCCGGCTGCCAGGTGGCCACCACACCATAGCCAACCAGGATGATGCCCCCTAAAGCTCCTACCCACCAAGGCTTGCCTTCCTTCAGGGTGAGCCAGATCATGTATCCACCGCCTATTTCGCATAACCCGGCCAGTATGAAAATGCTGATTGATTTAAGGATCACGATCATATTCTATTGTTGTTAATAGTTTGTATTGGATCTCATCTCGTTAAGTGCTTTACCTGAAAATACGTGTAAACCCAATGCACAGTCATTGCAATTTTCAACCTGCACACTTTCCGCAAACCCCCTTTACCACCAAGTTGGCTTCTTCTCCATTGAAGTTGGTCGGTAGATTAATTTCCGGGATTTTGTATTTGGGCAAACAGAAGGTCTCGCTGCACACCCGGCAATGGAAATGCACATGCAAATCCCGTTCAATATTGCATTCACATCCCTCTTCGCATAAGGCGTATTTAGGTGCTCCGGTACCGTCATCTATACTGTGCACCAGTCCCTTTTCCTGAAAGGTCTTCAGGGTGCGGAATAGTGTAACCCTGTCTGACTTTTCAAATGCTTTTTCCAGGTCAGAAAGGCTGATGGCTGCCTCCTGAATGGTCAGGGCTTCCAGCACCAACAGCCGCATGGCTGTTGGCCGGATGTCCTTCTCCTTGAGTTTATTTTCGAGTTCTTTGATCATTCCAACTTTCTTTTTGCGATGAATTTGGCTCCACATGAATATGTACATTCAATACACGAGGTACTTTTTCATTATTTTGTCCTTTATTTCATGGGCTATATCATGGACATGTTTTACCGTCAATTCACCATTGATCCAGATATGTAAATCAACATGGTAGCCAGTGACCATTTTCCGGGAATGGCACTTTTATTCGTGCTGCACAGCATTTACGTTCTCTTCAATCCTAGCGATTTCCTCCTGAAGTCCAGGCTCCAGGGCTTCATCTAACAGTTCACCAGTAGCGGGACGAGCAATGCCATAAGCATTGTAAATGACGAACCCACCTGCTAAGAGGGCAGCAAAGTCATCAGCTACTTCATAACCCTCTCCGCCAATCACTGCAATGGAAATCCCTATGAAGGCAGCCGCAGAAGTGATGGCATCACTTCTGTGGAGAAAGGCATCTGCTTTTATTGCACGGCTATTGATTTCAGTTCTCATTTTCGGTAAATAGCGGTACAAAAGTTCTTTAGTCATTATTACCACCACCAAGATGATAAGTGTATAAGGAGCCGGGTTTTGTGCGGTTTTATAATGTGCAGCCAGCTATCCCAGATGACAATACAAGTAGCTATTACCAATGCCAGGGAATGACCAAAGCAATTAACGCTTCGGCTTTTCCATGACCATAGGGGTGATTTTCGTCAGCGGGCTTTGCCGACCACTTCAAGCCAACCCACAGCATGGTAGAGGTAAAGACATCTGCTTCGGATTCTATGGCATCCGCAATCAGGGCATAGGAATGGCCGAAAATGCCTCCCAATGCTTTTACAATAGCCAATAGTGCACTTCCAACAATACCAGTCAGGGTGGTTTTTAACCCTTTTTCAGATATTGCATTGGGATTTCTTTTACTTTTCATTTAGCCAATTTCAAAATTTTTACAGCCCTCGCATCACAAAGACGAAAACTATCCCCTCTAATCGCCAGGTCAGTCCTTTACTATCCAGCCATTAAATCAGCACGCCAGCAGCTTACTCGCCAACTGTTTTCTTTTTGGCAACTGCCCAGTGCCAACTTTTAAATTTCTATTTCTTATACGCTAACAACCTCAACGCATTAAACACCACCACCAGCGTAGAGCCTTCATGAATAAGCACGGCAATACCAATATTGGCCAGTCCGAAAATGGTTGAGGGGATCAATAATGCCACTATCCCCAAACTCACCCACAAGTTTTGCCTGATAATGCTTTTGGCCTTTCTACTCAAACCGATAGCAAAAGGCAAGGTTTCCAGCTTGTCGGCCATCAGGGCTATATCGGCTGTTTCCAGGGCTACATCACTACCTGCTGCTCCCATGGCAATACCTACGGTGCTATTGGCCATGGCTGGTGCATCATTCACGCCATCGCCCACCATAGCTACTTTGGATTCTTTTTCCCTGAGCTTTTTAATGGCTTCTACCTTTTCTTCTGGCAGCAAACTACCCCAGGCATCCGTAAGGCCAATCTCTTTGGCTACTGCATCGGCTACTTTCTGGTTATCACCCGTAAGCATGATCATGCGCTTAATACCCATCTTCTTGAGTTGCTCAAGGGTATTTTTAGCTTCCTTTCTGGGGGTATCCATCAGGGCTATAATGCCAATGTAGTCGTCATTCTGACGGATCAGCATGGTGGTATTGCCCTCTGATTCCAGTGACTTTACTTTTACTTCTGTTTCCTTGGATGGCTTTTTGTCGTCCAGTGATTCAAACAGGTCCAGGTTGCCGATGTACACTTTGTCATCACCCAGGGAGGCTTTGATCCCCTTACCAAGCACCGCTTCCAGGTCTTTTGCTTCCGGAATATCAGCCCCATCCAATCGCTCTTTCCCATCCCGCACCACAGCTTTGGCCAGAGGATGGTCACTGAGGTTTTCTACGGCTACTGCTATTTTCAACAGCTCGTCCTCGTTTACATCGCCTAAAGCAACTACTTTAGTGAGCTTGGGCTTACCTTCTGTTAGTGTTCCGGTTTTGTCAAAAGCAAGGGCGGTAAGTACGCCTAAATCTTCCAACGGTCGGCCTCCTTTGATCAGCACCCCGCCTTTGGCTGCCCGGGCTACCCCGCTCAGCACCGCACTGGGTGTGGCTATGGCCAAAGCGCAAGGGCTGGCAGCCACCAATACGGCCATCGCACGGTAGAAGCTTTCACTAAAGGTTTCGTCCAGTACCAGAAATGCGAAATTCAGTATAACAACTAAAATCAATACAGCCGGTACGAAATATTTCTCAAATTTATCAGTGAGCTGCTGCGTAGGTGATTTCTGGGTCTGGGCTTCATTGACCAGTTTCACCAGGCGGGAAAGTGTAGAGTCCTTTGCGACTTTAATCACTTTGATTTCAAGCGTATTATTGCCATTGATGGTACCCGAAAAGGCACGGTTCTCGTCTTTGATATTTTTTTCCTCCGACCAGTCTTTATCGGGATTATCTACAGGTTCTTTATCTACAGGCACACTTTCTCCGGTGATAGGAGCCTGATTAACACTACTTGTACCACTGACAATCACGCCATCTGCTGAGATTTTGCTATTGGGCTTCACCACAATGATGTCGCCTATGCTTAGTTCCTCAATACCGACTTCTTCGGTCTTACCATTTCTCTTAAGCAATGCCGTTTTAGGAGCGAGCTCTGCCAAAGCAGCAATGGATTTACGGGCCTTGTTCATGGCATAGTGTTCCAATGCATGCCCCATACTAAATAGGAACAATAGCAAAGCACCTTCGGCCCATTCGCCTAAAATTGCTGCACCAATGGCCGCTACCAGCATGAGAAAGTCAATTTCAAAGCCGCCTTTGGCCACTGTTTGAATGGCTTCTTTGGCTGTAAAATAGCCGCCAAAGAAATATGCCCCGATATATAATGCGAGGCTCACCCAGGAAGGCACAGCTTCTACATATGACAATCCAAAGCCAATTCCGAGCAATGCTCCACAGATAATGGAAAAAATCAGCTCCGTATTTTTACCGAAAATGCCGCCATGCGAATGTTCATGATCTTCACCTTCCTCATGGTCATGTTTCTTTTTACCTTCTTTTTGATCATCGTCTTTTTTAGTTTCTTCTACTTTCTCAAGAAATCGTTCGGCACTTACCTGGGTATACGGTATATCAAGTCCCTCTTTTCTCAGTGCTTTCATGATTTTCGCCTCATCCACTTTGGCCGTATCATACTCTACCCGCACCATGCCGGATGCCGATACGGAGGCCTCTATTATGCCGGCTATAGCCCGAAGGACACGCTCTATATGACGGGCATGGCGGGTATGGCGAATACCTTCTACTTCTATGAGTTTGTGTCCAAATTTTTGCGTGATTTCCGCCCCTGCTTGCTCTGCCAGCGACTGGATACGGTCTATGGAGATCAACTCCGGGTCGTAGTGAAAGCATAGCTGGGGTACGCCATTATCTGTTTTATCTGCTACATGTACTTTCTCAAGGCCTTCTTTATTCTCAAGTTGTTGAATAAGTTTTTGTACACATTGATCTTTTTCATCCGGTACTTCGGGCAGGAGTAATGGTATTTTTATTTGTAGTTTTTTCATGTTCTGATATTTTTCTTTTTTAAAAAAGGGAAATGATATGAAATCAATAATAGAATAAGCAAGGCGGATGTGACACTCCCGATAAGGTACATGCCATATCCAATAGCAATTCCTACAGCAGCAGTGGCCCAAATAGTAGCTGCGGTTGTCAAACCTGAAATGAAATTTTTGGATCCATCTTTGAAAATGATTCCGGCACCCAGAAAGCCAATGCCTGAAACAATATTGGCAACAATGCGGGTCTGATCCGCCACTTCAATATGGGCGTTGATAATCGTTATCAAGGTTGCGCCCAGGCAAACGGCAGCATACGTTCTGATTCCTGCGGCATGCCCGTCAATTTCCCTGTCGAGTCCTATCAAAACACCAAGTACCAGGGCAACAAGTAGTCTGGGTATGAGCGTTATTTCAGCTTGAAAATCCATTGTTAATATTTTGTGTTATAAAACATAATAGTCTGTCGGTTTTTTCTTTTCAGGAACATCCGTTTCTCCAATCATTTGCCTGATGTTTATTTCTATCGTTTCCGCCAGGTCTGTCATGGGCGTGTCCAAAGGCTGGTTCTCAAAAGGATCCTGCATGAGAATAGAGGTTTTTTCGATGGCAATAAAAATGATCGGTATACCAATAGTCAGGCCTATTTCTACTGCCAGGTATTCATCTGATAAGCCAAACGGCAGCATGGTGGCAAACACATAAATGATCAAATGGATCAACAGGCTATGTGCTTTGGGGAAAACCGTGTTTTTTATGCGTTCGCATTTGCCCATAGAATCACATAATCTGGCGATGGTGCTATCGATTTGCACCTGCTGAAAATCATTGACCATACCTTTTTCTTTTGCCACCAATAAGGTTTCAGAATGCTGTGACAATAAAGCATTTGGAATATTAAAAGCTTCGGTCTTATTGGATTCTTTATATTTAATGACCCTGTGGGAAAAAGGTAGTTTTCTTAGTGATTCTCCGAGTGCATAGCACCAAATGATCTGACGATTGGCCATTTCCCCAACCAGGGCTTCATAGCTATCGTTGCTTCTTTCAAAAAATGAAACACACTGCCTAACCAGTGTTCGGGAATCGTTGACTATAGCACCCCAAATAATGCGAGCTTCCCACCATCGCTCATAGGCTTGATTGGTTCGAAATCCCAACAGCAAGGCTACTGCAGTACCAAAAACAGCAGTAACACTAATAGGAACCGAAATTTTGTCAAGAAATCCGTATTGATCGAAAATGCCTACCACAACCGCATACGAGGAGATAAGTACTATATCAACCTTAATGGTTTTGATAAAGTCAAGTATGGATATCCGTTTGTTGAGCAGCATTTCTTTTTATTTAATTATTTCCTTTTTGCACTGTGGACAAATGCCCTTTACCACCAGATTGGCTTCTTCGGCCTCATGATTAGGCGGAAGGACAATTTCAGGAATTTTGTAACTGGTAAGGCATTTAGTTTTCTCACAAATTCTGCAATGAAAATGCAGATGCAGGTCTCTTTCTATTTCACATTTACAACCATCTTCACATAAAGCATACTTGGGCACACCGGTACCATCATCAATGCTATGCACCAAACCATTATCCTGAAAAGCCTTTAAGGTTCTGTAAATGGTTGTTCTGTCTGATTTCACAAAGTCTCTGTATAAATCAGTAAGGCTTACTGCTATCTCCCGATCCAGCAGATACTCCAGCACCAGCAGCCGCATGGCTGTTGGTTTTATCTTATGCATTACAAGAGTTTCTTCTAATTCTTTTATTGCGCTCATAATGTGTTTTTTCTAAGTATCACTTGTGTAAACTGCACTTTTAATACCTCACTAACCCCCGGAATGAAGGACGCCAAACCAACCTCTTTTGTAGATAAATCTCCCGTAGCACTTAGCAAACATGCAATGGATTCTCCACCATTAAAATGCTTGAGCGTGGCATTCATTACTACCTGAAACTCCCGTTCACCTGCTATAATTTTAATAGGCCAGTTAAACGATATAGGCGAATGAGGCTGGCTAATAAAATTATCCACCGGAATCCTCCCGGAAAAAGTGATTATTGATTCATCGTTTGCAAGCTGGCTTATCTGTTCGCTTAAAAAACCGTTACCAACATCCAGGCTTTTCAGGTTAAGCTTACCTGAAATTTCTTTTGTGTCATAGTCCAGTTGAATCAACAGTTGATGACTTTCAGCAATCACCTGCTCGTCATCTACTTCAGCAACCATTACAATATGCCCTTCAGTAGTCCTGTAAAGCGTTTGACCTTTAACCACAGAGGAGTTGAAGGCAATTAGCAGAAGTATAAACCACTTGATTTTCATCATTAACGACCATTTAAATTTTCTTCTATATAATTGAGTGCCTCAGGTATATC
>MDTG01357026.1_pt1 | contig 29160 bp, 7 predicted proteins | sample 811421 | NCBI WGS metagenome assembly MDTG01 (sample SAMN05326645, study PRJNA326480) | marine metagenome | isolation source: seawater | place: Pacific Ocean: South East | collected 2011 | reverse complement strand
GGGGTTAGACTTATTTAAAAGTTCCGGTTCAGCTTGCAGACATCCTAAAAGATATTTTCCTATAGGGGCATTGAAAACTTCTGGGACTGTGTATGTTGAATTATCAATAATCTCTGCATTGCGGCGATTTTCAGAAGCATATTTTTCCCCAATTAATCTTTGTCCCATCGTCCAAGGATTATCTAATAAATTGGATGTTTCATCATCGGTAACTGATCCTTTATATTTTGCGCAGTAACCTCCGTCGTCTATGGCAAGCTTTTTAACTCGACCTAAATCGCTAAGATCAACATAATTCCCGTTGGTAAGTTCATTATAAAGTTTCAAGTGATCTCGTCCTTGATTTAACTCCGAAGAGATCACCTTTCCATCTTCATTAAGTAATGCGTAATAATCTTCCTGACTCCTGACTATATTGACTGGAATAGTAAAGTTTTCTAGCTCGCTAAAATTTTTAAGCTTAGCGAGATCAGATGGAGGAACTTGGCTTATCCTGTTTGGAACTTGAGTGTTGCACCAGAAAGCAAAGTTATCGTCTTCGTCTTTAACTAAAAAGATCTTTGTTCTTTTAAAATATTCAACAATTTTAAATTCTTGTTGTGTGTCTCTTTCGTAGCGAAGCATCTTTAAGTTTTCTTCAAAATATTCTTGTCTATTAAAAAGAGCAAACTCTGGAGAAGCACTTTCTTTAGTATTCCAAGCTGAGTACTTTACAGCTATTGGAGAATATATTCTTTGCTCTAACCTGCTACCAACCGCGGAAGTGACACGGCCGATCTGGTCCCCTCCAGATGATAGATTGCCGTTAAGGTAAGGATAATATTTGAAGAATTCAACGTCCAAATCATTGCTAGAATAAGGATTACTCTCATGAACATTGTTATCAGAAGTCATGAAAATAGATCTGGCATTTGTAAGTGGCATGTCACTAGACATAAAGTATGCTCTTTGCATAATAGGATATTGAGTTCCAGCTACATTTATGCGCTTAGAATCGTGTTCTTTCCAATAATGGGCCAAATCTTGTCTAGGATCTAAAGAAGGACTACCATAATCTTCCTTTAACATAAAAATGTCAGTTGGAACTTTAAAAAGGTCATCACTTTGAACACTGTCAGAAGTAAGAATGCTATTGGCATTATCAAGTAATCTCCTAGTAGTGTCTTCGCCATTGACAAAAAGCTCAAATTTATTAGTTAAACCTGTCTGCAATGAATATAGATGAGGTAATCCATTGCCCATCTCGCCACTATTAGCATATTGATAATAAGTAATCGCTGAATGCGGGAATGGGATAGTAGAAGAATTTCGATAAGCAAGAGTGTTGTTGAAATAATTAGTTCCTGCGTCTAAATCAAACGGTTGGACTCCAAACAGGCTAGATTTACCGACTCCTGGAACTTTGATCCTAGGATTCCTATCTAAGTCAACAAAATCCAAGAATTCAAATTTTTCAGCAAAATGGTATGTAGGAGAATGTACATTAACAGAAAAACTTCCTAGCCCATGAATCGCAGCTTGCGGAAGTTTGTAATTTCCATGATAAGATGTAAACCATAAGTCTCCTGGAAAGCGATAAATAGGATCGTAAGCATAGATGGGGTTTCCATTTTGCAAGTCTAATTGTGGTTCAGGGGCATAATCAAAAAACCGAACCGCATCAAGCCCTGATTGATTAGCGACAACTCGGACGCTATCTGGGATGTGCTTAAATATTTTATGGTCACGATGGTTGGGAAAAGAAAGACTACCAACTCCGCGGACTGGATCTCTGCCGCCACTGCCCGAATCGAATGAAAAATTAAATAAATGGAAAAGTTCAAGTCTGTCAGTGAAGCTTGAGAAATCTTTCCCTTTTTCTGTAAATGCACTCTCCATGCCACGCAACATTCTTACCGGCTTTAACGCTTCTACGTAATTAACTCTTTCTTCTATAGGGTGAACCCTATTGTATATATAGCTTAGAGCAAAAGTTTCTTGTGTTCCGTCATACAGACCTTCTTGACCCTCTACTTTAAATCCTGGACCAACATCATCCATCCCCGGCGTGCGAACTGGAGATGCGTTAGTAATAGCTAAGTTGGCGTTTTCTGAGAAATGAGTAAAGTATCTATTAAAAAGGCCTCGATGAAAATTAGTCACATTACTTCTTCTGCCCGAATCAGGGAAGTGATGACACCAGGTGTTAGGGCCGCCAAACCTGACAGGTGAATGGGCGTATCTCTCACCATCAATATTTATTTTATTTATATATTGCTGTTCCTCGTTGCGATGATAAAGAACGTCTCTGACTTGGCTGTCCGGAGCGAAAGCATATGGAAGCTTAGCTCTGTAAGGAGCTGCATAAGCAAAACCGTTTTGAAAAAGATCAAAAGAAGATTGTCCTAAATAATAATCATAAAACTTATAATCTTTGTCCCAATTATCTGTGCCAGATGGGCCGACTTGAAGTTCGACTTCAAATCCTTCAGAACCAGCAGGAATTTCCATCATGTGATCAGCAAAAGTGAAAATGTTTGGTTCGGTCTGACTTTGTAATATTCCTAACCCAAGCGGAGATTTATTTTGCAACCATAGCGCCTTGGCTTTAGAGTAAAAAATCTCGAACTTTGAAGGAGTTCCTAACCAGAATTCTCTTCTGTTCCTATTGGAAGGCTGCTGGCCGTCAATTGCGATATTGCGACCGGATCCGTCGCCAGAAGATTTCGTATATCGAGTACTTGATATTCTCTCTGATATCTCTTTTAAATCCCTATGCAAAGATCCTCTATGGGATACATAATCTATAGTTCTTTCCCCAGTGGAAGAAAACAGGGACATATTAGCCCTGAAGAATCCGTAAACTTTAGAATTTTCTTTCTTCCAATACTCGTAGTCTCCAGCGCCTATTGGTATAGCGGAAAAATAATCTTGTATGCTGGTTCCTGCAGAGGGATCAGAACCAATATAAGAAGAAGCGGGATATCTTAATAATGAATTTACGTCCTTATCCCTAGGCTGCCTTAAAAACTCAAGCATCGTAGGAGCAGATTGAGCTAAGATACTAGTGATAAACCCAGCGTTTGCGAACAATGTATCTTCGTTATCTGCCTCAGCGCGCGGGGTTTCAAACATGCGCAAATCACTTCGTAATCGTGATTTATACAACAGTGCGATTCTTTTAAACAAGCTATTGGGGTCGTTGAATCCTTCAGGTCTTCTATTAGGCTTGAAAAATGCCAAGGAATGATTGTCTTGTTCAGCTGGATCGTTAAAATTATGGTTGTAATCTGCATTAGCCAAAAGAGTGGGGTGGAATCTACCAGCGCCAGTTAAGGCATCGTAGAGCTGGTTGTCGAAAGCTTTTATACCCAATGAATGTTGATTCGTAGAGGTTGGTTGATACTTCTCCATGTACTGAAATAAATTCGTCATCTTAGACATTTGGTAAGCAAAGTTTTTAGGCCGTACTTTTAAGTTGACAACTTTAAGATCAGAGATTTTTAAATCCATTAAAGGAGTTTCACCCATTATGTGAGGATTAAACCTAGGACCACCTGCATTTTTAAATACGTCAGACATGCCGGAATAAAGCGGCATCCATTCAATTTGTTTAGCCCCGTTAGCAGTAACGTAATCTAAGGTAGTTGATGGAAGGTTTTCATATAGTTTAAAAGACCCAAAAGGAGGGCTTTTGTCTGTATTTGTTCTCGCATCAAAACGATCAAGGTGAAAGCCTAAATTTCCGCCTGCAACTTTTGGGTTCGGAGCATTAGTTTCTACTTGCTTATTACGAATGGTATGAGTATTATAATAAGGAGCTGCTCCATGGGCCCTGTGGAATTTGTACTTTATCCTTCTTACTCTGTGTTTAATTTCTAAGAAAGTACTAGTCGCAGGAATTGTTTCAGAACCATTGACTGCAATTCCTTTTATTGAGTCGCTATAAGCTCCACCGGAAATTATTTCTCCAAGCTTTGCGGTATTAATTGCAAGGGCTGAATTTGTTCCTGCTGATCCTTCGACTCTTAAAAATTCTGCTCTTTTTTCCTCCATTAGCCTAATTTTTGTGAACTTCTTGTACAGAGAAGCATACCAAATAGGAGGTATTGTTTCTGTTGCTCTAGTAAAAATTTGTTCTCTTAAGAAATCAGAGTACTCTTGGTTTAGAACGTCTTCGTTTGGATCACCTTCTCGTGGGTTTCGCAACCTAATATCTAAACCGTCTGAATCATAGATCTTTGCCCTTACGTCTATGTTGTTACTTGAGTTGTAATCTCTAGCAGCTAGGTAAGACTGGGAGCCAAAACCTCCTGCTTTCGTGAAAGCAGCTCTCTCAGCTAAAGTGGTAAGAAGATCATCATCATTATCGTTAAGTCCTACCTCAATCCCAGAGTGTTCTGGCTGGAGGTTTCGCTTTTTGAATGCATTAACTTTAAAACCATAGAATGTATCAATGCCGTAATCACTGTGATTGGGTTGTGCTTGATGATCTCCTTCAATTCTTACCCTATTTTTTAACAAAGAATATCGACCCTGATCGGCTCTGCGGAGTGGATATTCAAGACGAGACCGGACAACTCCTATTTCTAACTCATCTATCATGAACCTTGTAGCTTTGTGAATCCTAAATAAACGAACAGAATCAGGGATAGATAAACTGCGAAGGAATGGAGGGTCATCATAATAATCTACAGAAGGGTTTATGTGGTCATCAAAAGAAGACTCTAGACCGATCCTTCCGTATAGATAGCGTTCGTGTGGAAGGTATTCAACATTAGCATGGGTATTGACATTACGGTTTACTGAATTTAAATAATTAGTTAACGCCTGATCATAAGTTTCGCTAGAAATTCTTTTAAGATCGTAAAAATCCTTGTTAAATTTGTGGAAGTATTCTGTAACGAAAGATATATGCGGGAGAAATCCTAGCGCGTTGATATTAGAGAAATCTTGCCCTCCGGCAACGGTGCCTGGACTGCGAGTTCTATCTATAACTAATCTATAAGTCGGTTGGATTGAGAGCAATTTAGTCGCTTTGGTAAAATATTCATTCGCCCTAGCTAAATAGTTGTTAAATATGCTAGCGTGTTCCTGAAGCCTCGCTACCTCTGTATCTCTTCTAGGGCGTAATTCTAATTGATTGCTTAAAGAAGGAACACCAACCGCTTGACGGAGAGAACTGATTTCGTTGCTATCTAAACCAGACAACTGGCTTACTAAATCGTTACCGGCTCGTGTCTCAAGTATTCTTACGCTTCTATCATCGTGATTACCTCTGTAACTATCCCCAGTAGTAAACCTAAGATTAAAATTAACTTTTGGCAAGTTAGTGATTAGTGTATCGCAAATCTCTACGTATTCGTATATAACTTCAAAGATATCTCCGGTTGGCACATTGGGAGATAGCAAAAAGTCGCGCCCATTTTCTAGAAATAATTCTTGCGCGCCCGTTTGTTCAGCCTCCCCTGGCGTTACATTAAACAGCAAATTAAATAAACCATCAGAGTTTGGTTCATAATCTGACGGGGCATAAAATAATTCGAAATTATCTGTTCTTCCCATAGGGGCATCGATGCCATAGAAAAGCTGCCCGCATATGAATTCTGAGAACATTACCAAGATATTGTTATCCCGGTTCATTTTAAGAACTTTTGTTTTTATTTCTTTTACAGCATTATCATTAAAACTTTTGCTAAATTCTGGGTCTGAATATAAACCAATAATACCAGTTCCTGCGTTGGCTCCTCCAGTCCCGATTCCGTATATAGAGGAAGCTACAGTCCTAGTTTCATATGAACCATCAAAGTTCTTAAGGTTTTGCATCTCGGTGACTTCTGCTAAGCTTTGAGCTGCAGTGTAACTGCTATTAGAAGGACCGTAGATAAAGTCTCTCATGACATTAAAATAATTAATTTGATCACCGCCAACATTGGCGAAATAAGATTCTAATTTTTCTATAACTAGAGCTTTGTCGGCCGGAGTGTTACTTTCGATAAGATCGATATTTCCTTCTAGTATAGTATTTAAAACTCTAGAAATCGTGTTTTGATAGTTTACTTCAGCTTCTTTAAGAAGGCCAGGAAGACTAGAAAATCTTTGGAAAACATTAGAATTCATCCCAGAAAACAAAGCTTGTAGAGTTTCATCACTAAGGTAAGAACTGATATATTCTAAAGACTCAATTAAACCTTCGATAGATAAGTCTGAAAAACTATTTATATTACCTATATTACCCGCCGCTTCAGATTCAAAGAAAATGCTCTTTAAAGAATCTGGTGCTTCTGGGTCGTTTTTCAAAACACTCATGACTAATGTAGCATCTTGGGCTGAAGTTTTTAGCTTCTCGGTATATTTTCTCCAAAGAGCATCAGCTAAAAGGGCATTTTTTGGAAGTCTTTTTGTGGACGCAGTACCATTTGCAATGGAGTTGTGCTGAACAGACATTTTATGGCTTCTAAAGAAATATGGTAGCTTAGAGTTTTCAAAATCTGTGTCTAAGGCCTCAGGAGGACGACCGGATTCTTCTTCTAAAGCGATAGTAATTTGCCCTAAAACGAGCATAAATACATAAAGTTTCCTAAAAGCGCGGGTTTCGTTAGAGGCTGCAGAATCATTAAGAAGGGTGCTGTTAAGGAGAATAAGGGTATCATGAGGTATTTCTCCTCCAGCTCCAATCGTCACAGAACTGGCCAGTTCACTCTCGGGATCAAACTGAGCATAGCTTATCCTATTGTTATAACGTTCAGTAGGAGAAGTTTCAATTTTTTCTAGATAACTGAACAAAGCTGGATCTCCATCACTGTGACCATTGAGGAAATCTGCTTTAATTAAATCCTTTAATTCTCCCTGCCCTAAGTGAAAACCTGACTCTGAATTGTTATCATAAATTTTTATCGCAAAAGAACTTCCTAAATTTTCGCTAGAATCAAAAGTGAATTCTCCTAAGTTAGCAGTTCTAGAAGCGTAGTACTCGTAATTTAGAGAAAGATCAAAAATGTGCTTGCCTATCTTTCTCTTTCCAATATGAGAAACTATGTTTTCTGGCGTTGTTAAAATACACAGCCTAGCTAAGTTTACTTCATTATCGCTAATTGCTGAGAATCTTGAGAGTGGCTCTATGCCGGAGTCTGATATCCTGGGATCATCTGTTCTCTCTATCGGAACTATCCTCCTCAAAAAAGAATCGACAATGTCCTTAATATTCTGCGGTTTAAAAACAGTTGGACGAATTTTAAGTTTTCGCAAGCTTTCAAAGCTTGCTCTTTCGTTTTCTATGAAATTATCTAGTATTAGCTTCTTTAGCTTGAGAACATCCCGCGCGGTGATAACTCTTATATCCCTATCTCCAACGCCTTCGACCACAAAGTCGTCTATCAAGTATGGACAATAATAAAGTAAAGACGTCTTATCGTGATTAGAAACATCTATCTTAGGAAGCAGTATTTTTTGTATATCATCTGGACTAGGTGGCGTAAAGATGCTAGTGTCAGTATAACTGCTTACGGGACCTAAATTTGGGGCATCCCTATATATAGCTTGAGCCCTACTATTGAAAAGAATTTTTCTTATTTTTAAAGCCCTTAGATAATTGGAACCAGCTATATCAAACCCTTTAACCGTTTTGTGAGGAAATTCATCCCCAGGAGCACGCGATTGAAGAAAGTTATAATCTCCACCATGCTCAGCATTTAGATTGGCGTCAACACTAGACGCATCAAATTGTTCATAAGTAAAATCTTTTATGTAAGACCAAACGTGCCTAAAAAAAGCAAAAGAATTAGTTAAATCCCTAATAGAAGAAGTGTCTCGATGGAAGCTAGAATCTATAGATTCCGCATTCATTCCTGGAACTTTATAAGAAATACTTGCGAAAGCTCCAGAACCATAGTTTTTTTGAATCTGTATATTTTTTTCTTTAGCGTACGCATCGCGGTATTCGAGTCGATTATCGACGTTAGGTTTCTCAAGGTTAAAATTTAAAACTTGATCCATCAAGGAATTTCTAAGTCTCTCTGATGAGGATGCAGAAACATCGCCTGATATATCAAGCGAATCGATTTGTGCTTTTTCGATGATGCCGCGGCTTTGTACTGCTAAAATATCTTTAAATATATTTTTTTGATCTAACGCATAAAACTTAAGTTTGTTGTTAGACTCATTTCCAAATGAAGAAATTGGAGATGCAGAAGCATTTCTTAAGAATATTTCATCAATCATGTATATTGAAGAATACATGTTAATGATCCTGTCTAACACTTGAGAAGTTAGCAAAGAACCAGCAGTGGATACAGCTTTCAAATAATTAGAAGTTTGAATCGGCTCATTGGCTGGGTCCGAAGATCCTAAAGTAGTATCTACTTTTTTGTCTTTCTCATCAGCAGTAAAATCATAGGTATTCCAGTTTTTAGTAGCAAATCCTGTTTTAAGCAGGTCATTTAAACCTCCTGGCGTAAGCTTGCTATATGTGCGAAGTGCGTCCGACGCAACTTCACTGAATTCAGACTCTTGATCCAAAGTTGATTCAAGCAAAAGACAAGAAGATACCCACCTTCTCCATAACAAAGATTCTGAATTTTTTCTCCACTCAAAAGCTGCAGCGGATTCGTCAAAAGTCGTTCTGGAAAAAGTGCTGTCTTTGGTGGCATCAGCTGATTCTATACTTTTATTCAAAGGTATGTAATTAAAATCGGCTAATATTTGTGCTTCTTCTCTTTGAAATTCCTCCTCAGTAAAAACAAAGTTAAAAATTCTTCCTTGCCGCATCGAAGTAATAATGTCAGTGTTATCTTCGCTTAGCTCAGTTTTAAAGATGCTTTTTCCTGCGTCGATGCTGCGGTTTCTAATAAAACCATATAAATCTTTACTATTAGACAACACTCGATTCAAGAATGACCTAGAAGAGTAGGCTGACTCTAATTCTTCAAAATCTGGATTATCTCGTCTAACTAACTGTTCTTCTTCTTCTAAATTAACTTCGCTAGTTTCAATTACGCTTTGTGCATCTTGATTAAGAGATTGTCTTCTAGACTCTACATTTACAAATACTTTTTTTACAGAATCTATAGCCCTAGAGGAAAGAGGGTACTCTTCTGCTGTTGGTAAAGGAGGATTTTGAGAATTAGGTAATCTGAATGTCATATTCGTCTTTTTCCATGTGGCTACAGTGGCGCCGGCCTTCTTCCATCCGTGTGAACATAGTGATATCTAGATTTCACCGATATAGAATTGGTTGTAGATACCGTCTTTGAAATATTAAAATAATTATCGACAATATAAACTCTAAACTTAACTTGGTCTGCAATTCCTTCGAAGCTTTTTGTTCTTAACCTACACATTTCTGGTCGCATTGCTGGAGAATCACTACAAAGATAAGGGTGAGAAGCAATAGGAAACTCTATTTGGTTAGAAGATTTATTAGAAGAAATGATGCAAGTTATAATAAAAAAGTCAGCGCTATGTTCTGAGTAATTTGTTGGCCTCCTCAGAAGCCACTGTAAATCGAATTCTCCATTTTTTAGAGCAGTCGCTCGGACTGGGATGCTAAAATGAAAATCTCTTATTTCGAAATCTTTTGTATATTCAAAGAGGTTGCCAATGAAAGTTGCTCTAGAAATCGGAAAATTGTAAGGGAAAGGAGAATTAAAATCTTTTCTAACTTCATTTCCTCGAGCATCTCTTCCTGGTCCGGGAAGAGTTCCCATAGAGATAGTATGCGAATTAAAAAATTTACTAGTCTTTCTTAAGAACCTTGTTTTGTTTACATCTTCTCCTTCAACAACCTCTTCTATTTCAAATTTTTCGATAACGCTATCATGAAAAGGGTTGTTTATAACTAAGTTGTAGCTAATTATCATAGTAGATGGTATATGCCTAGGAACTGGAATTAAGAAATTTATTTTATTTTCAGATATCGATTCTTCATCAGCTTGTATAAAAGATTCACTGATTAAGTTTCCTGATCTTTTTTCATACTTTTGAACCATTAAGCTGAAACTGTTTCCAACGAGAGAATAATCACTATTAAATTTTTCCCTAACTTTTTCAGCATACGTATTCCTAGAATCATTATTTTGATTTTCTGGAAAGAGGCTATCTAAAACCCTGTTTATGTTATTTTCCCTATAATCATCCAAGCTTAAGCCTTTTAAACTTACATTAAAAAATGTACCGTTATCATTTTTTATAGGGTTGTTTGTTGATATTAGTTTAACGTTTTCGTTGAAACCTTTAAATGTTTTAACTACAACTTCTATTGTCGCATCTTTTGTTATAATCCCGGTGTATTTTTCCATTAATTCAATCTTATATGTATAAGAATCTCCTGGGACAGGATCGAAGTGGATAATTTCGCTGGATCCTTCAGCAAAAGATAACATTTCTTCCATCTTGTTTGTTGAAAAATTGTTTATAACTAAGCCATGCGCAAAAGTCACTTTTTTTACTTTTACGTCTTCTGGCAAGTTAATCAACTTTATAACGTTTATAGCTTTATTATTTTCTTCTGTCTGGTCCGAAACTGAAAAACCCACTGCGGTTGTTGATCTTATTTTGTCTTCTATATTAGAAACTCTTCCTGCTGATATCTTATGATAAGAAAAGTTAAAATCTTTAGTAACTTTCGAAAAAGTTATACTTTCATTATTTTCTTTCGCTATATGAATTCTTTGTATATTTTTCTCTGTTGATAATTCTTCTTCAAATTGTGTTTCTTCTCCCTCTAAACTTACATTTATAATTTTAGATTGATATACGCTATTAGGGTTTTGTGATCCATAAAAACTATAAAAGCAATTTTGAGAAACAGGGCGAGACATAAAATAAACTTTACTTCGTAAAGAATTAGGCAAGTCAATCCTAGAGAATTTTAATAACTGGGGATCTGCTTTATCTCTTTCTACTATAGGGGGAGAGAAAAAATTACCATTCCTAGGAATAACCCTTTTAGATGATCTTACTACATCGCTTAAGCTATGAGGCATGCCAAGTCTAGACTTTATTTTTCCGTTTCTATCTTTTTTTACAAAAGCTATGTAAAGATTATTCTCGACATGAGAAATTCCTATATCTCCTGTTAAACCTACAATTTTATTAACAACTTTAAGGTTGTGATATACTTTACTAGGACGCTCTAGGCCGGAAACAAAGCTTCTTGGATCAGAAAAATTACCAGGAATTTGAGGGTTAAATTCAGTTTTTGCATCTAGCATAAAATGAGAAATAAGATTAATTTCTTCGTCAGAAACAACGGTATTTTTCAAGTTAGATTCGTTTTTAAAAACAGGATTGAAGGAATTGAAGGCTTGCATTGGATCATCATTCCTGTTAATACTTTCTAAACAAAAAGTTTTGAAATTATTTTCATAAACATATGATTCATTTTGCATAGATTTTTTCAAATTGCCAACTATGGAAATAACTTTTTTTAGATCTTCTCTAACATTCAGAGGCATATTCTTAGAATCCAAATTGCTCTTCTTAACGATAGTATCTGAATAGAAATTCAAAAAAGATCCTACTTTTTTTAACCTAGGAAACTTACTCAAAATTGGCTCTATGTTATGTTCTTTAAATTCTTCCCCAGGATCTCTTCTCACATCTGAAATTATGCTTCTTAAAATTGGAGCAATGTCTTCATCTCTTATATTTGTTCTGTCTACAGAGAGTAGATCCTTAGCATGTTTTATAATACCCTTTAAGTAATTAACAATTTTTCTTTCTTCAACGTCTAAAGAATCGTATATATCAATGGATGCAATCTCATAATAATTTCCTGAAGTTTTTACTAAAAGTTGAATCGTGTCGATAAAAGCAGCTATCGTAAAAAAATACCTAAATCTAAAATTTATGTAAGAATAATTACCGTCTTTTCCTTCTTCTGATATTTGTTTTTTAATTTGAGAAACGATCGTAAAAAAGCTATCATCAAAATAAGCTGGAACCTTAGGGGTTTCAACGTCAGATGTTTCACTTGGGCCAAACATAAAAGTGAAACAGGATTTTATCGTAGATATGTCTTTAGCGTTTTTAAAAGATTGGTGAGAGTATTTTTTCCCTGTATTTCCATCAATATTATGCATGACTACTACTCTCCAATCTCTGCTTCAAAATAAAAAATTGGCATAAAATAAATACCTGTTCCAGGAATATCGGAATCCTGTTTTTCTCTAATAATTTTTCCAAACACAAAAGCATGAACTAATTTATCCCCGCTTCTAATAGCGGGTCCAGTAACTGTTATATCTCCCATCGGCCGTTGATCAACATCATTAGCCGGAGTTCCATTGAATTCTATCTCGCTAACTTCGAAATTAGTTTCTTTCGGTTTGTAAAAAATTCCTAAATCTCTTATAGCTAATTTCTTAAATGTTGGTCGGCCGGAATCAGCGGATAATTCAAACATTTGAACAAATGTATTTTGGTTAAAACTAGTTTTTTCAAAAGTTAGCGATTCGTTAAAACTAGCTAAGCTACAGTTTATTTTATTAATTGTATCTACATTTTGATTTCTGTCTAAATATTTGATAATGTCCTTATTAGAGTCAGCGTCTATAGATATTATACTAGAATTTTCATGAAAAGAATTAATTGTTTCGTTAGGGATAATTCCATGATATTCTTCATCATAATTTTTAACATACTCACTAATATTAAATTTTTCTCCAGACTGTTCTTCGCCTAGTAAGTCATTTAAGTTCTTTCTCCAGGGAATAGGGTTGCCTGATTCTTCTTTCCAATCCGGATTATCAAAAACGAAATTTTTATTAGATATTGGTGGTAATATAAAGAAGTTAGGAAGTCTAGTAGAACTTCTAGTATTTTCATCGTCATCAAAATCGTTGTCAATAATTTCTTCTATATTTAGTAAAGTTGATTCTTTTTCAAAAAACAAACCAGAAACAGGAGAGCTATCAGCCATATCTGTGACAAGGGGAACTTGCTCGAAATAATCCACGTGTTGTCCATAAACATGCTCAATAAATTGAAACTGTTCAAATCTAGATTTAAAAAGAGTAGTACTTTCTTCTCCGTATTTTTCGCCATCCTGAACCATAATAGGCAAGTTGTCTTCACTTTGAATGATTTTTTGCCTATGTCTAGATACTTCAAAACCTTGATTTTCGTCGGATTTATTTAAATCTAGATGACCTAAAAGAATTAGATCTTTATATGAATTAATAGAACCCGAAAGTATAGAGGAAACAGAATTAACCAAATCAGGAAAACTTAAAATCAAATTTTCCCTAGATAACTTTTCCTCTTTTTGATAAATTGAACCGCTAATTGAAGCAAAAAAGATAGAAGATTCTCCCTGGATACTATGATAATTTACCCACTCCCTCTTAGAAACATCAGCATCTATTTTTAAACCAAAAAATTCATCATAAGTGGAACTGTTAGAAGCACCATTCCTATTTTGGTATGTTGAGTCGCTAGTTAGAGGAGCTTTATCTCTTCCAGACCAATTATTTCTGACTAAGTATCCATTGGACTCTCCACCGATGAAATCTTGCTTAAAGATGCTTTCTTCATCATCTAAGTTCACCACAATACTAGTGTTGCCTGATGAACCTGCATTTCTTTGTACTAGATCTACCTGATTTCTTATTTGACCATCTATTTGTGGGTCAATATTCAAATCTCCTTCGCTCTTTGCCAGTAAGATAGCAGATTCTAAATTTCTGGCTAAATCGGTTTTCGATTTTTCGCTATTTTTTGATCCAGCTTGTGTGTAGTCAGGAACTAAAAATTCATATAAAGAAGAACTAATTTTCTTAGCTGTTCCGGTGGCACCTCCGACTATTGAAGTAGCTGCTTTGAAAGTAACTGAAAAGCCGTTAGCATCAGTTAAATTAATGGTAAAAGGATCAATTGGATCGGTGTACTTATTATCAAAAGCATAAGCAAAGGTGACTTGTGCACGAGCTTTGTTTTCTTCTTGCAAAAGGGAAACGATATTTTCTCTGTTTAAATCGAATTTATATTTAAAATAATTAGAAAAGTTATCTGAATTATTAAAAACAGGCAAGTTCATATTACCAACCTTTCCTTTACCATTGCTAGATTGGTTTCCTGTTTTGTACCCTTTCTCCATGTCTTCATCGTTTATTTCGTCTATATAATACTCGCAGCTTTGTATGTACCCATCCAGATAAGTGTTCGAGACAAAAGAAAAATCTGTCTCATTAAAAACGCTTACTGGTTGATTTCCTAAAAATAACTCAATTGGAGAATTAGGAATGTTGTGAACAGCTAAATCTAAACTTTGTATAGCTGTTGTACCGTCGGCTTGACTAAATAAAAGATACCCATGGTCAATCGATCCGTGATTTAACGTGGCATTGCCTCTTAGGGTATGAAAATTTGTCGGTGCTGTGACAGATTTAGACATGTCCCCGTCTAAAACTAATGATATATAATTTTTGTTCCATGCTAGAGACAATCGGTGCCAGTTTTGAGCTTTTATTACATTATCTCCAGGTATTTGCAATATCTTGTTAGATACTGTTGCGTTCGTTTTTTCTATCTTTAAGAAAACGTCGTTGTCTATGCTATAAACCCTTAGATACATACGCCTTTCAAAAACTGATTTTGTAACACTTTGATCATCGTGACCATACACACAAAATATTGTTTCAGTTTTTCCAGCTCCTGGGTTGTTGAGATAAAAATTAACAGAAATTTGATTACCTAAACGATTATACCCGACTTCACCCCCAGTTACGTAATTGTATCCTGACTTAACTGGAAAACTATGAAATTCTTCGGAGTTAGTTGACTTCCTGGGAAAGTTATTAACTCCATAAAACTGCCCTTCTAAGGATATTCTAATCGCCTTGTCATTCCCACCAGTCCAAGATTTGTTAACTTTGCTAGAAACATGCATTAAATGGGTATCGTTGAACGTAGGGTTAGAATCATTAACTATAAGGTCACCAGTTTTTTTAACGTATGCCGCATTTGTGGCTAAAGAAGAATTTCTTTTTAGATTTTCGCTTACTTTGTATCCGGATAAAAGATTGTTTCCAACTAAGCCAACAACCTGATCGTCAATTACTTGTTGAGCTGAACCTGGAAACCCACCATCTTTAACATTTAAGACAATAAAACCAGCATCCGCGACTTGGAAGCTATCGCCAACGATCCCAATAAAAGCACCATAAGAAAACCTATCGCCTTTCTTTATCCCTCTGAAAATATTTAAATCATTTAAAAAGACAAAATTATCTTCTCCACCAGTCCTAAAGAAGAAACGGTTAACTCCGCTAATCTCTGTTTGGATAGGAGTTGTCCCATTAGAATCGGATGTTATTTTTAAAATGTTTTCTTTTTTAAACGTAAGACCGGCGCTTTCTATTTGATCCATCTTGTCTTCAAATACCCACCAGCCCCTTAGATTTTCTTGGCTTTTATATTGTATCTCTTGGGTGCGACTTCCGCTAACGTAAAAGTTACTGTTTAGATCAAGTTTAACATTGACACGATCGACGCCTGCTGTAAAAGAAGCCGAAATGAGCCGGCCATCCGGGGGAGATATGACTTGATCCCCAAACATAGCAGCTTGAATTCTATTATTGTTTCCGTCATTTAAAAATACCGGTTGTGAAACTGGATCTCTAATAGACATCATGTTGACTATGCTAGGAGCTTCGTGTATTATTTGATCTTGAGGTTTAGACATAGCTTCAAAAAACACTGATCCGTCTTTATCATGTATTACGTTGTCACCGGCGTCGTCATAGGTAGTGGCACCATCGGAAAATGATACATATCGCATCCTTAAATCACCAGATGCTAACTGCCTTCTTCCCTCTTTCGTGAGAAAAGTATCAAAAAAACGTGTCTTTGGGTCTAATATTGCTGCCATAATCTTAATTATTCAATACAGAAAATATCTATGTGGATTTTTTAGATCCAGACATTTTCGATTTTACTTTCCTGATGTTTTTTATTTTTTCTGGTCGAGTACCAATTTTTCTTTTTTCTTTTTCCGGATCGATGCCCTCAGATATTTTTGATTTAATTTCATCAAGCAATTCTTCTTTATCTTCTAAAGATTCTTTTTTCAATTTCTCTTCTTGAGCTTTTCTATTCTTATAACTGTCAACATAGTGGTAAGATTCTTTGATTCCCAAAACTTTATGTCTTAAGTTTTCTCTATCATGATTTATCTTTCGCATTGTTTCAAGCATTTGTTCTTTGACGTTTTGCAAGAAATCTAAAATCAAATCGCCTTGAGCATTTTGATCTTGCTCGCTCATTATCCTTGACACTTTTTCATCTAAGTATTTAGAGAATAAATCAGTGAATCTAGCGCCATTTAAATCTAACTTAGAAATCGTGTCGTATCTATTAGTCTCTTTTTGAAAAAATTCTTCTATTGCTTCTTTCATAAAATTTCTCCTAAATTAAATATAAATACTTAAAAAAATAATTTTTTTTGAAAAAAAGTTAAAAAAAAGGGAGGCCGAAGCCTCCCTTAAAAAGAGCATAATATTAAATTATGATCTATCGATTATCTGGACTACGTCATCAGGCGCTAAATCGAAGCCAAACTTCATTTGACCAGCACTTGTGAAGGTGTAATCCGCAGGGTTCTTTCCGTCGCCAGAAAGAACATCTTCTTTACCACCAGAAAGTAAAAGCATACCATTTAGGTAAACATCCATTCTATGGAATTCGGCAACTTGTAGTGAATTAGCAGTACCTGACTTCTTACCACCAGCTGAACCTGAAATATTCAAGATCCCCGCATCGGTGAGTGAAGTGGTTCCAAACACTAAACCAGCAGCTGATGCTACTGATGCTGTGATAACCTGGACGAACTTAGTAGGCTCTCCAGAATCAGCTAGTGCATTGAAAGCACCGATAATTGAAGTCGTTGAACTGAAGTTATCTTTTGCAATAAACTGCGCGAATTCTCCAGAAGTTGCGAACTTCATAATGCCACCGGCCATACCGCCAGAAGACGAATCAGCTGTGTTAAACTCGATTGATGAACCAGTAATTTCCATACGGGCTCCACCACCTGCTGCAAGTCTTACGTGGCCACCTAAGTTTCCACCCAAAGACGCGCTTAAGACGATACCGTACGACTGAGCACTAGCTCCAGCTGAACCAGAAATCTGGAGTCCACCTGCTGAACCAGAAATCAACAAACCACCAGTAGATGCTTCTAGTTTTATTGATTTATGATCTGTACCCTGGAGGTTACTAACAAGAACTGTGTCAGCAGCACCACCCTGAGAACTAAGACCGGTAGACAACGAGATAGCTCCGGCAACGCCTGAAGAATCGTTTGCAGCGTTAAGCTTAACCTGACCACCTGTCACATCAACATCTTTTCCAGATGCAGCATTGATATCAACACCACCGGCAGTTGAAGTAAGAGTGATTGCAGACTCTGATGTACCTTCGTCATTAAGAACGACGATTGTCTGTGATGAACCAGCATCAGCATGTAACTGAATCGCAGCTGCTTTGTCTTCATTAGCAACTACCATTACGTCACCACCTTCTGCCCAAAGTGACTTAGTATCTGCCCATGCAAGAGCGATACCACCAGCTGCAGCTGAGAGCTCAATAGCACCAGCATCATCGCTACCGTCAACATCACCACGGGTATTTTCTAACTTCAAAGTTGAATTAGTGTCGTCAGAACCATCGAAAGCTAATGATACTTTGACAGCATCCGAGCCAGTACCGTCAGCCTGTCCGAGGATAACACTTTGAGAAGCGTTGTCATCAGTACCACGCACGATAACGTTTCCAGACTCATGCGCAATCAAGCCGACTGTCTGAGCACCGAAGTTAAGATTACCATGGATATTAGCTAACGCCTGAGCGTAGTATGCCATGATGTCTTCCATGTCTGCAATCGATGTTGCCCCTAATGAAGCACCAGGCGCTGTTCCAGCTGTTCGACCTGAAGGTGTCATTGCCCCTAAAGATCCAGAAATCTGCTGTAATCTCAATTGATTTGAATTTGCCATATTATTTTTTTCCTTTTATTATTGTCTTATTTTGTTTTCTACAAAAAAATAAATGAACTGTAATTTAAACTAACATAAAAAAAACTAGTACAGTAACTTTTTTAGATTCTTTAAATGGGTATCAAAATTAGCAAAATCGCTAGTGATATATTCGACCACATAACATTTTGCTACCCCATTTGGATCTTCAAACTCAAACTTAAACTTTCCACTCGGCTCGCGAGTAGCCAAAGTTAGCTTTAATCCCTTCAACATCAGGTATGCAGCATGCGCGATGTCAGAAGTTTTAAATATTTTATCCATTTTTATAACTCTCTCCACATGATATAAATATTCGTTTTTCTTAAGATATGTCAAAAGAGTTTCGATATTAGAAAAAAAAAATCAAAACTAGTTTTTGTCTTAAAAAAAAGGTGAATTGTTTACTAATAGTTTACTAAATTAAACAAACGACAACGCTATCATCTGGGACAAGATCAAATTTGAAAACTAAGTTTGAAGTTGGTTGTATCTCATAGTCTCTGTTAGACCCGCTTATAAGTAACTGTCCATTGAGGTATACATCAATTCTTTTCTCAGAATAAGAAACTTGACTAAAATCTAAACTAGTGTTAAAAGCTGCGCCGCTAGAAACTGCTGAATTTACAAAATACACTTCTTTCTTTCTGTCAACATCTAAGTCGACGAAACCTGGAGAATCTGTTTTTAAGCTAAGAACATTTGAAACACGAAATACTCTTTCGTTAGTAAGAACGCTTGAAGCTTCATAAGTTATGATAGGAGTTCCACGAGCAACATTGTCATTCTCAATTGTAACATTGGTAGCAACGCCTCCTCCTGGGTTTAGTATAACGTCTAAAACATCTAAATTTTCAATATCAAAGGCAAATCTTAGCGTATTAGGGCCGGAAACATAGTAATCTGCAGTTCCATTTGTTACTTGCGTGGATGAGCCTGAATGCATTATTAGACCGTTCAAGAAAACGTCTACTGATTCAGGCTTATAATCTATAGTTTGAAAATTAGTGGAAGATACTTCAACATTATTTCCGGCTGAGGTATTAGATAACGAGTATACTTGTTTGTTTCTTAACTCAGAAGCGGCATTTATAGTTACGGCTCCGTTTGATCCAGTAACTATAGAGACGTTTTCTCCCGAAACAAGATCTAAATTAAACCTAACTTCATCGCTAGCTGCATCTGTAAATATTTTTACTCCATTAGAACCAGAAAGAGTCAAGATATCCGAAGTTGAATCAGCAACAATATCAGATTGACCAGATATGGAAGTAATTAGGGTAAAACCAGAACTAGCTCCAAAATTACCGCTATTAGCGTTATTCGGATCTTCGGTCACAGTGACGCTGTATCCAGAATCCGCTACCAAAGTAAAAGAAGCATCTGTAGATGTGTTTCCAGGTAAAGCTGTCGCGGTCAAATTTAAACTTCCAGCATTTAATTCAGAAACAAATTCGTTAACTACATCAGCGGCTGATCTGTCTGTTCCTCCGCCTACTGTATTGGATGAAGAAGTACTTGAACCGCTGTTATCATCAACCGTAAAGTCATGATTAGAAGATCCATCGCTAAATCTTAATATAATGCTGCTTGGAACTGTCCCATAGCTTGACATGCCAAAATTGTTAGTAAACCGGACCTTCTTTCCTGCCGGGCCGATTTTTATTGTCTTGAACAAGTTATCGGTAGAGCTAGCAGAAGATGATATAGTTATCGAACCGTCAGAGCCTGAAACGATTGATATGTTAGAACCTTCCCTTAAATAAGAAGAACCGTCTGCAAGATTTTGTAAAGAACCTGAAAGACCTGATTGCGCAACTACGTTTCCTGTAAAATTAGATCCTGTAAGCGTAGCTACGACGCTGTTATCAACAGACAGAGTCGCAGATCCAGAATTAGCTCCTCCTGTCAAGCCGTTACCGGCAACAACAGCAGTTATGTCTCCGGAACCTCCTCCTCCACCACCGGCATCGAGAAAATCGCCGATATAAATAAAAGCTTCAACGTAAGTAGGGTTTTGAGCATGATTTCCAGTACCAGGAGGAGTTTGTTGAAAAAGTACTCCATTGAAATAATCTAGATTCCAATCTCTTTCATCTAAAAGGTAAATCCTTGTACCAGAACCTATAGAGCCATAATGTGGTTTAGCTTCGTAAGAAGTGGCGAAAGATGGAGGAACTAGTTGCAATTTACCATTAGAAGCATTAAGAACTTGATTGTTAACAAAAACTCCAGTATTTTTATTAGGGTTAGTAGAATTAGCAACGTAATCGCTAGGTAGTTTCAACCTAAAGCCATGGCGACCTGCCGTTGTGTCAGCGCCTGTTATAAATTCTACTGGAAGCCTTAAAAATTCAACAACGCCATTGTTCCAATAAGGAGTCGCTGTAGGAGAAGTCGTGATTGCTTCTGAGAATATCGTAGCTGAAGACATTGTAATACCTGATGGTAATGCTTCATTAGCTAAGCCTTTATCATTCGATGTATGTGCTTTGCCGGAGAGCTTTTTTAATGATATCAGTCTTTCAGTAGTTGAGTTAAAGGCCATATCAAATCCAGCTTATTTCGACTTTAGAAATGTTGCCTGTCCAAGTTTTATCAGCAACAATTTTAATTAGTATGTATTCATTATTCTGTACGAACTTTGTTCCAAAAGTAATTCTATTACTGGAATTTAGTGAACTATCTAAAGAACCAACTAAAGCACCAGCATTGTCTCCATTTTGTCCAGTTTCGAAAGGCAAAGTTGTGTCCATGAAACCAGTGGTCTGATCCGAGTTAGAATTTGGTATCTTAGCAAAAACCTGAAATTTATTTGAGCTAGAGATAGAAGTTGCATTAGAAACTATCGTGCCAGTTCCTTCAATTACAAGATTAAAATCTGTTTTTGAACCTCCAGTATTATTTTGAAACCACCTTATGTATTCGCGGGTAGAATTACTTAAACTGCTGTAATCTGGGTTTCCTGATGGAGCTACTAACTGACCTCCTTCGGATTGATCTCTAAAATCGCCTAGATCACCTGACAGTCCAATATTTTGAGGAGACTTAAGTTTTCCATTATATACCGCTAATCCGGTGTTATGAGCGGCATCAGAGCCATTCATAGAGGTAACGCTATTCCAATTATTGCTGCCACCTGAAACGCTAGCTTGTGTATTATAATTAGTGGTACCAGCTTTTAGCCTTTTACTCTCCCCGTTAAACCTTTCAATCAAAACTGTAGAATTATCGGTGAAGTTTGCTGCTAATATTACAGCAGATTGTGTTGAAGAAGTATCAATGTTTCCTCCTTGAGACATTAAAGGATGATGAACTCTACCGACTAAAGTAACAGTTTTTTCAGATTCCCCAGGTATAGAAGTATCTGAGTAGTTGAATGTTGCCTGAACAGCTATATCATCGTCATAGGAATCAGAAACTGTATTATCTAAATTAGGCAAAGAACGAGCAGAGCTGCTAACTGATCCATTGATGACTCCATCTCCTGAAACGTTTATGCTAGAAACTGTGCAATTAGTAGCTACCGGATAGCTTAAGGCATCATTTTCCGGGCTATATATGTACTTGTAAACGTTAGATGCGGTGTAGTCAAATCTACCGGTCGGGTTTATGTAATAAGAAATTCCAGAAGATTTGTAAGTAGACGATGAAGCAAAATTACCAACGCTTACACCAGAAAATGTAATGTTTTGATTTGAATCATCATTTACCCATTCTACGTAATCGCTAGCGCTATCGCTTCCATCTACAGTGTGGATAACTCTAACGTAATTCCAGCCATTTCTTTGTGTTGTACCTGAAGCTACTTGGTACTGACCGGTCCTGTAGTACTTTGTAAAGTCAGATAAATTATCATCATCTTGACCAGGGGTTGCAGCAGATAAGTTTATAAAACCTGATCCGCTAGTTAAATCATCCCCAGAATCAAAAGATGCTAGATTCGTAGTATGTATCACAGTACCGTTTAGTTCCAGTTTCAAAGTTCCTTTGTTTGCATTTCCACCACCAAAGGCATTAGCTGGGTAGCTGTTTCCACTAGCTGTTGTTGTTTCGTTTATGTCTCCTGATATTATTTGCCCTCTATTGAAAACTGCTTTTCTATCGCCAGACGAAGAATACAGTTCGTTTTCGTTCACAGCTGAAAAGCCGGCTGTCGTTGATACATCCGTATATCCAGATTTAGAAAGGTCATCGCCAAAACTTAATTTGGCATCAACTCCACTCTGATTACAGTCTATATCGTTAACATTTGGAGAAGCCGCTACGCTTCCGACTGCGCCAAATGTAACAGAAAAATTATCGATATAACCAGTCCAATCGTCATCAGCTTCTATCTTCGCTACTATCCATTCGTTAGTACCTACTTCTGTAGTTCCAAATGATATGTTGTTAACCATATGAGCAGAAGTGTCGACTGTTCCTATTGCGCACCCTGAATCATCACTTATATTATTCAAAGAGAAAGCGTTTTTTGCGTCAAGCCAGCCAGTAGAATTTCCTGATCCGTCTGAAGGCATTTTAAAAAATAGCCTAAATTTATCATCAGCTCCTATGTTTTCGGACCTTCCAACTAATGTTCCGGAGCCTGAAAGTATGTATTTAAGATCTTTTTTTGATGATCCAGTATTTTGAAACTTTCTATAGTAAGTTCTTAATCCGGATGCTGATGAGTAATTAGGATTTCCAGATGGTCCGTTTTGAAGGCTTCCGCCATCAGTTGAATTTCTAAAATCTCCAGAGTTCAAAGTATTCTTCGGTGAATATAATCTTTCTCGATAAACTTGCAAACCGTTGTTGTGAGTATTTGATACTCCGACTAAACTTTGTGAAGAGTCCCAGTTTAGCGAACCACCAGAGACGTCTGATTGAACAGAATATGATCCGGATTGTAGCCTATATCCCTCTCTTTGAAAATTTTCTGCAGTTACGTTAGAAGTTTCTGATACATTATATATTAGCAAGCCGGATATGGTAGATTGCCCGGAATTGCTTAAATTAGCTTTAAGAGGATGAGAAACGTTTATGCCAGTTGTTATTCCGCCACCTAGTATATAACTCGCGGTTATGTTGTCTGTCTCATTAACAGATATTTGTTTTAAATGATTTTCGCCTCCCCCTATTGAGGGTTTAACAATATTGCTTACTGTATAACTAACACCAGAGTTGACTCCGGAAACAGCGGTAGTAAAAGTTATGTCGTTAGTATCATAGACGTATCGATATGCGTTTGAAACTGTTGCTTGATATTGAGCACTTCCGGCTGTATTATAAGTAACTCCAGATATTTGCAGGGCACCAGATCCGGTAAACCCTAAAGAATTTCCTGAAGTTGCTAAAGCATTTGAATCAGAATCATTTACCCACTCGACATAGTTCGTCACTTTAGTAACTTCACCTTTTATATGTTTGACCCTAGCATAGTTCCATCCATTTCTTTGACCCACTGTGCCAGTTGTTGCGACTTTCCACTGCCCGGTACGATGTTTAAAATTTTCAAAGGTACTACCATTATCAAAAGTTCCAGCTTTGGCAATCGAAACATTAATAAAACCTGATCCTTCATAATCACCAGAAGAGTTAACATAGTTTCCAGTTCCAGAACCCGGGTTTCCTTCGCCATTCGAGTTGTTTGTCAAATCGAGAGTGTATATATCAACCCCATTTAACTCTAAAACTAAATTTCCAACGTTACCATCAGCAAATGAATTAGCTACGTAATTTGTTTGGCTGCTTGGAGAAGTTATGTCAGCAGGAACATCTTCATTTAAATCACCTATAATGTCAATGCTACCGTCAAAAACTGCAGCTCTTAAATTATTTCCACTGTTTGCTACTTGATAAGTGCCATTGACATTTACTGCTGAACCGATTCCAGCAGTTGCAGCAACGTTTGCATAAGCTGGAGTCGCAGAACTTTGATCATTGCTAGGGCCAAATGATAAGACAGCTGGAACAACTTGTTCTTTCGATACAAAAGTGTTGTTATAATCTATATCGTCTAAGTCAGGAGCCGGGGGTGGAACTAGAAGTTTTAATATTTCGTTGAATCTATCGATGGGGGTACCTACTGGAGTTGTTGTTGTAAAATCTGTAAACAATCCGTCTGTATAATCGCTATCTTCTGCATCCCCTATAGTTCCGCCAGATGTTGAAATAGTTATAGATCCATCAGAGCCTGAAACTATAGAAACGTTTTCTCCCTCTCTTAAATAAGATGTTCCATCGGATAATTGTTGTAGAGAACCAGATAGCCCAGTGGTTGCTACTACGTTGCCGGTAAATCTAGAACCAGATATAGTTGCCACTATTGAATCATCTATTTTTAGTTCCGTGCTATCAATAACCAGGCCGCCGGCAGATTTTAAGTCTAAACTAAATGTTGTACTCGTTAGGTCTAAACCGTCACCGGCAGTATAAGTTGTATCAATTCCAGTTGAATTTATTGTCACAACTCCGCCCGATTCTGCCAAGGAAGTATTAGTGCCGGCTTTCAAAACAAGAGATTCTCCAGTTTCTAAAGTGCTATCAGTTGAACCATTACCATCAGTATCAATCTCTACAGTCCTAACCGAACCTCCTCCGGATGAATTTATAGTGACAACGCCTCCAGCCTCCGATAGAGTAACATTTGTGCCGGCTTTTAGTACTAAACCTTCACCGGCCTCTAGGTTACTATCAGTTGAGCCGTCTCCGTCATTATCTATTGAGATAGAACGAACAGTTCCACCTCCAGAAGAATTGATCGTAATAATTCCATCAACTTCAGACAGAGTGACGTTAGAACCTGCTTTCAACACTAAATCTTCACTTGATTCCAAAGTGTTATCAGTAGAACCATCTCCATTAGTATCAATGCCGACTGCTCTAAAAGAACCTCCAGAGCCAACCAAATTAGTAATAATAACTTGCCCGTTAGATCCAGTAGTTACCTGTATTCCTGTTCCGCCTATAAGGTAAGGAGAACCATCTTTTAGAGATTGCAACGAACCAGTCAAGCCAGCATTAAATTTTACATCACCTTCAAATGTAGAGCCAGATATCGTTGCGACAATAGAATCATCTATCATAATCGATGCAGCGCTTGATCCATCGAATAAGAAATCTTTAATACCTAAACCATCTGATAGATTTTGAGGAACTTTGACTACCGATATCCCACCTGGACCATTCGATATAGTATCTCCAGAGGTATTAACAGCTATTTTCGCAGGATTAGATGAACCATTAAAAGTTATGCTTATTCCATCATCAGCTTCTACTAAGTTAGTCCTATTAACAAGATTTACTATGCTATCTACAGTAACTCTAGAATTTGTTCCTCCCTGCTCGAGCAACATAAAATCTCCCCCTGAAGGAGTCGCAGGGCTAAGAGAACCAACATCAATGCTGTTATTAGAATTTATGGTAATTTGTCCAGAAGCAGCAGTTGACAAAGTAACGTTTGTACCAGCAACTAGAAAATCTGTCGTAGGGTTTATTTTATTCCATTTTCCATAAACATTACCCGAAAATGTTACAGCTCCGCTAAATGTTCCACCATTGGTAAAAGTTGGAACAACGCTAGTATCTATCGCAACAGTAGTTCCGCTTGACCCATTATAAGAAAGCGAAGATATCCCAGTACCAGATGACAAAGCTCCAGGTACAGAAGCTACCGATAAACCAGAACTCCCTAAAGCTAAAGTATTTCCGTTTAATTTTACTTTAATAGTTTCATTAGAAGAGTTGTTAAATCCAGAGTTACCAGAAACTAACTCCAAACCATTTCCAGTACTTAAGGCATTTGATAAACTAGAGTTAGAACTTATATTGCTGAATGAAACTTTTTTAAGATTATTACTGTCTTGAGAATCCGCGATTATAAAAACATCATTAGCATGAGGGGAGGCTTTATTACTTAAACCAGCCGGTGCAATCGCTAAATTATCGCTTGATATTGCTAGCCCAGAGTTTGTTGCTAGATTAATCTTTATTTGTTCGGCATTTGAATTATTATAACCGGTGCCATCGCGCCCTGAGACAAACGATAAACCACTCCCAGGCGTTAACGCATTATTAAGAGTAACGCTAGCTTGTGCACTTAAATTCAATGTGTTAAAATTTATCTTTTTTAATTTTCCAGAATCGGTCGCATCTCTTATTATCAAAAAGTCCCCAGCTGCTGGAGAAGTTTCAGTCAGTGAATTAATATCAATCGTGAGGTCGCCTGAATCAAATCCTAATCCTGAGTTATTTGCTAAAGAAGAAGATATAATCAAACCATGAGAACCACTAAACATAGTTCCGGAACTAAGGGCTAGCCCCTGGCCTACAGTTAATGCCTGATTAGTTACGCCTGAGAAAGTGCTGCTATTTACCCCGATAGTTATAGAACCATCTGAACCTGAAATTATGGAAACATTAGAGCCTTGCCTTAAATAAGATGTACCATCAGGCAATTTTTGCAAAGAGCCAGTAATACCGTGTAATACAGTAGCTCCTGTCCTTAATTCAGCTCTTCCATGTACTTTGAGAGTTGAGTTTGCAAATTCAGGATCGTCTAAGCCGATTTGAAAGTGCTTTGGGGAAACAACTTTCTGAACAGCATCATCGCTTTGGTTTCGAGCAACAAGAAAATCTAGTTTTCTAAGTGTATTCCTGTTTTGCTGTGACATCGACTAAAAATTCCTATTAAACTAAGCTAAAGATAATTATGCTTGCATCATAAAAATTGGTCATCTGGAATGTCTAAATCGATTAAAACGTCTTCAGTAATTATATCTGACTCTTTTCTCATAAAGCCACCATCGCCATGTTCTGCTTCTCCTGGAACAGGAAGGTCAAAAAACGGAGTGTTAGAACGAGAAAACTTATCTAGATTTTGTGACCTTAAAAACCTTCTAGAAGCGTTGCCACTCACTAAAGGCCGGCCTAAACGATCAACAAACCTAATAACTATTGCAGAAATTTGCGATCCTATTCCCGATTCTTCAAACAGGCTTTGCATCTCTTTTTCGTAGTTTGATTTTTGTTGATCTGTTTCGTTTATTACAATTGCAGAGAATTTTCTACCCTCAAGTAGGTCTCTAAAGTGACCGTAGTGATTCTTACTAAATTTGACTGATGGTCTGACTTTATCGTAATTCATCATCCCGTACTTAACGCCAGCCGGGTGATCAACAACGACTCGAGTGTCAAACTGATGATAGTAATAATTATGAGTTAAATAATATCCTCCATTAGGTCCACCAGAAGCTAAGTAATCGCTGTCTTGCCTGAGAAACGGGAAGCCGGCATGAGATCTAGGAACAAATCCGTTGCCGTATATATATCGATGTCCCCTATCTGATCTTGTTCCAAAACCAAAAATATAAGCCGCATTTCTTCTGTATTCAGTATCATTAACTTGGTTTACGCCATTTAACATCCTTACTGGCGTAAGCCTAGAGTGTTTTGAAAGCCAGAAGTAAACATCGTTACCTCCTGCAGATGATGAAATGACTTGTCCACCGCCGATCCTAGAAATACCTCTAGGAGCGTATGGAGAGGTGCCTTCATAGTATCCTTTCAGCGTATGAAAATCGCTAGCTGTCTGAGCGTCACCGTTAAAATTAGTTCCTGCGGCTGTTGGAACTCCAGCAATAACTGAAGTTTGGTCAAACTCTGATAAACTTGCGTTGTAATCTGTAGCGCTCAAAGCAATCATTTTGTGAGAGTCTGGGTTTATTAAAATTCCAAATCTTGCATCCTCGCCTAGACCTTTTGTTGCTCGATACTGAGATAACCCGAAAGTGTGATCATCTGATATCAGGCGAGCATCTTGCGGATCAAACTGAGTTGTGCCATCGGCATTAACAAACTCAGCTTTAAGAGACGAAGAGTGAAACAAGAAGCTCTTAACAAAACGCTGACTATAAACTTTTTCAAAGCTAGTTTGAGTTAAACCAACATAATTGTCAACCATCGCTGCATGCAATGCTGATCCGTCCCAGTATATATTTGCTTTTTCCGGATTAAAAGCCCCAATTCCGACAAAATATTCCGGAATTTCAGGTTCATTAGATTTTCTGCCAATAACATGAGCTAGATCAAAATCGTCCGGGATATCGTCGACGTCGCCATCCGGAACGTTTGAGTCTACATTGTAGTTAGCCCCAGAACTGATATCTACTCTTGAGCCGCTTAAATGGATCATATCAGAGTCAATATAGAAACTCAAATCAACTGGAAGTGAGTCATAATAAACTTCATCGTAGCTAGTGTAACCGGTTTCAGTTTCTATCTTATCACCCTTAGAAATACTCATAAATCTCTGGATAGAGCCAGTTGAGAACAATCTCCTAGGAGAACCGCCAATGTCGTTAGTTCTAGCGTCAGACATCACTACTGATATCCTGTTTGGAATTAGTGGGTCTGGATCTACTAATAGCGGACCGACCCTGGTCTCTCCGTACAATTCGGTAAATATAGAACCTGATAATTCTGAAGATAACTCTGTATCAAACTTATCTATAATAAAATCTCCGCCGATTACTTCACTTCTAAAACCGGGGGTTTCTGCATTTGTTTTTTTGCCAATATCGATATGATCATTCGCCCTTGGTATAACCGGCTCTTCACCCCTTATATAATACCCATATAGAACTAGTTTAGAACCCTCGTGCGGGTGAAAATGTGCTTGGTGACACCTGGGGTAGAATAAGTCTGCTGGTTCACTAGCTTTTGCAGTATATCTACCAAGATCATATTCTGGGACTTGATTAACGCAATTTTGAACGACTCCACCCTCTTGAAGGGGACTTGGTATGTTTCCTCCACCAATGTTAGAAAAACCAGTGTGAGAATTAGAAAATCCCGGTAGACCAACTTGGAAACCTAAGATAATGTTGTCGTTTTTCTTCAATATGTAAGGAGAGTATTCTCCAAAGTTTTGTTTGACAAAATTTTCAGAATCCTTAAGCAAAATTTCGCTCTTGAAAGCCCTGATTTCTTCCGGACCTAAAGTGCTACCAGTGACATAGTTTACGCCAGGATTCATCGTGGTCGCGACGGTGTCGATAAAATTAGGCTTAGCGGTTGATAGTACGCTTCCTAATGTTGATTTCACCCTTCTTGGTGATCCTAAAGCATCGTAATCATTTCCGCCTGACCAAAAAAGACTAGTTTTTATCTGCCTCATGAAAGGAAG
>MDTG01170650.1_pt1 | contig 29165 bp, 22 predicted proteins | sample 811421 | NCBI WGS metagenome assembly MDTG01 (sample SAMN05326645, study PRJNA326480) | marine metagenome | isolation source: seawater | place: Pacific Ocean: South East | collected 2011 | reverse complement strand
TCCATTTGCTGTGAAAACTTTACGAGCACTTGGGCCAAGAGCCGGGTGCTCATAAAAAACTTTAATGCATTAGAAGTAAATTGGTCGTGTGGCTTTAGAGGGGACGTTCAGAATGAGGCATTCTGACCTAATGCATTAAGCATTGCCTCTTTTTGGGAGCGGAACTTCCGCTCCCAAGATGGGGCAACATCTAATGCATTAGATCAAAATGTGTCACCTTCAACGTCCCCTCTAAAGCCACACGATCAATTTACTTCTAATGCATTAAAAAATCTTTCGAGCACCTTGCTCTTGGCCCAAGTGCTCGTAAAGTTTTCACAGCAAATGGATCTCCGTTGCGAGATCGTTAATGCATTAGATCAAAATATTTTTTTAAAAACCCGCTGGTTGCGCGCGGGCAACTTTGTGACTGGTAAAGCAACCGTTAGCGCAACAGTGGTTGCGCGGTGCCAATGAGCGCTGCGACACAATTAACACAAGCCATCCTGGCTCTGGCTGCGAGCGATGAGAGCGTACCCGTCGATGCCAATGGCGATGACTCCGACGACGATGGCATGATCGTCGCTCCGACGCAGCGCGCGAGCCGCGCCGCGCGTTCGCCGCCCCCGAGTCATGCGGCGCAGCTGGACGCGTGGACGGAAACGGCGCGGCTCGCAGACGTGTTCGAGGCGCGCAAACTCGCGCGCACGGAGCGGCTGCCCGTTGTTGTATTTGCAAACAAACACTCACGCACGGCAACGCGCGGTGACTTTTCCGGCTCGGTGGTGCGGCCCGCGCAAACGCTTTCGCACGTCTTCTCGCTGCAGAGGCCCATCGACGCCAACGCGCGCGAGAGCAGCTACCTCACGTACCAGTCCGTGCTGCCGCTCGAGTCCTTCCAGCTTGCGGCCGCTGGCATGCGCAGCAACAGCGTGCGCGCGAGCCTCGTGCACAAGCCAAAGAAGACGCAAGGCGGCGGGCAGCAGACCACGCGCAACAACCTGCAGGAGCTCGCGGCCTCGTTTGCGTCGCAGTCCACGGCCGTTGCCGTCGCGCTCGGGTTTGCGCGGCGCGTCTTTGGCCAGGCGTCCAACCCGGGGGCCACCACGGCGACAAGCCTCGCCCCGTTTGTCGACGGCGAGTGCCGGGTGAAGGGACAAGTTTTTGTGCTCACGAGCTCGACGCGGCTGCTGCCGCACGCGCTGCCGATCCGCGTGGCGCGGCACAACTTCCTCGCGACTATGCAGGGCTTTGCAAGCGCCGAGCTGGAGATGGGCGCCATCCGCTCGCTCGTACCACAGCAGGTGGCGTCGCTCAAAAGCATTTGCGTCAAAATCTGCGACAAGACCGACGGTGTGTCCGTGTGGGCGGCGTGGGTGCTGCTGATCCACATGCTAAGCGACCCGCGCCTGCGCAAGCTCGTGCGCGAGTCGTCGGTTACCGACCATGAGGTGGCCGTGGCGTATCTCTTCACTAACTACGCGCGCGCCGAGGTGACGCGGCGCGCGCGCATGGACCAGACCGTAGCAGGCAAGGGCAAGGCCAAAACCAAGGCCAATCCTCCAGGCTTCCGGGACGCCGTGCTGGGCAAGCCGCCCACTAAGGAGGGAGCCGCGCGCGACGCGGTGGACACCAGCGTGCAGGCGTTCAGGGCGCAGGCGGCCGCGCGCGCAGTAAACGAAAAGCAAACTCTCTCGCTCAAGCGCAAGCGGCCGCCGTGCTCGGGCGTTGTGCAGGTGTCGGGAGGCGTGCTCGACTATTGGGCGGCGGCGCTCTCGTCCGAGTACGCGTCCATTCTTAAGCTCATGATCACGCAGTCCAAGACGATTGCCAACGAGGCTTCGGTGCAGACGCTCACGGGTCAGGCACCGCCCGGCTTTAGCAGCGAGCGCAACGCGCTGCTTGTGGACATCTCGACGCGCAACGCAGTCAAGAGCGCCGAGGCGCTTTCGGGCTTGGTGATTACTTCCGAGGAGCGCGTGCCCAGGATAGTGGCGTGGCGGTGCCGTACTGCTGAAGGCAAGCTACGCGTGCACACGGGGCTGGTGCGCTCGTCGACCGACGCGTCCAACACGACGATCCACGCGGCGGCGCTCGCTCTCGAGCACTTGCAGGAGCGCGAAGGCCACACCGCCATTGCCTGGTCCCTGGCCGTGCGCAACGCAACGCCCTTCGACGCAACGAGCACGCTTGTGCCTGGAGTGGTCGAGAGCCTCGTGCACCACAAGGCGGTCGCCGAAGGCAAGGTGCCGCTGCGCACCAAGCACTACGCGGAGCGCGTGCTTGATAGCGTCAAGCAGCGCGCACAGCGCGCGGCGTGTGACGGCTCGCTTGACGTGGCGCTCACGGGAGTCCCGCGCGGCTTTTTGGTGTTGCGCGCGCGGCTGGTGGTTGGAGAGTCGCAGCTCAAGGTGGGGCGCGAGATCGGTAAGCGCATGCAGGAAGCGCACGACGCCGCGCGCGAGCGGGCGTCGCACGCTCCCGGTGTGAGCGACGTCGAGACCGTCGACATCCTTTCGGAGGAGACGCTCGGTGGCGTGGCCGAGCCGTTTGCAACGCCCTCCAACAACCTGGCGCTTGCGCTTGAGGCCAACGAGCAAGTGCGCGTGCTGTTCAAGGACAAGAGTCACCGCAACGATCCGTGTCGGCACCTGTGCGGCGTTACAACGGCGGCGGAGATGGCCACGCCGGCGTGCGAGGAGCACGACCGGCCGCAAAGCCTGTTGCCTATCGTTGACTGCACGGTCGACTTTCTGGACGACCTCGACGCCCCGGCGCCAACGTTGCCAAGCCGGCGCGACGCAAGCTTGCGCACGGTGGCAATCAGCCTCACCGTGTGCGGCGACGCACCCGTGCGTCTGCCCGAGTTGCTCGACCTGCACGCACGCGAGCAGCGCAAGGACAATAAAAAGCAGACTTTTGAGCACCTGGCGCTGCTGCTTGGCGGCGCGGCGCGCGCAAGCGAGATAAACGACGTGGCGGCCTCGGTGACCGCCGGGCACGTCAACTCGTCCATTGCGTGCGCCAAACGGATCCTCGTGGGCGACCTCAACATGCGTCTGCTCTGTACGCTTTACCAGGTTTACCGCGTGGGCACCAGCAACGTGCCGCGCTCCTTCGAAACGACGCCGTGGAGCGGCGTTTACGGAGCGGGCTTTGATATCGGCACCTCGGGCGGCATCGGCGTGCGCGCCTCGAGCCTAACGAGCGACAACCGGTATGCTTTTAGACACTCAAACCTTCACTTCACACTCATGCACGCACACTGAATGTAGACGCGCTTCAATGGGGACAGCGAGGCGAGAAACTCGCGCCACTGCTCGACGCCGGTGTCAAAACCGAACACGACCAGTTTGCCATTGTACACCAGAGTCTGGTTGCCCAGGAACGCACCGACGTGCCGCAACGGCTCTTGCATCGGTACCCGGTTGGAATACAAGTGCAGATTTGGTTGCCATGTCCAACCCTCGTCGAGATGCTCGCTCACAAGCTTTTGCAGCCCGGGACTGGCTCTGGCCATGGCAAAGAGCGTGTTGGCGCTGTGCGTGTGCCTGACGATGATCCGGAGGCAGTCCTCGTCGAGCGTAGGCGACTCCATGCGGTTGCTACACTTTGCTTGCACGCAAACCCACGTCTCACGAGTCACAAACCCGTGGTTGCGCAGGAAGCACGGCAAGATCCTCATGGCGCAGGCGCAGGTGGACGAGTGGTGCGCCGAGGCGGCCAAGCACCACTACGTGCAGGTGTCGGACACGCACTACGCTGCAGTGCCGCGCGAGGCGCGCGGCGTGCCCCACCAGACAATTCCTGCCCTGCACGCATACCTGGACGATTACGTAGACGGTCTGGAGCGCGCGCGCGCACTGATTGGGGTGGAGGACCGGCGCACGGTCGACTCGCTGCAATGCCTGCCGCTTTCGCCCTTTGCCGAGCGGCAGGCGCCGCACGTTTCGGAAAACTCTGACCCAACCGTGCCCAAGCGCTTCCGCAACCCGGACGACGCCGTGGGCGCCGAGGGGCGCGCTTTCCAGGTGGACGCGACGTGCGCCGATGTCGCCATCCTGCGCGAGCCGCTCGTCTCGTGCGCGGCGATTACCTCGCCGCAGGACTGCATCTTTGGCCAAGCGCAGCCCTTCCTGACCTCAATGATTGGGGCGGCGGCGGCGCTCGCGCGTCTCGCGCGCTCGCTCACCCTGATTCAGTGCCCCAACCGCTCGAACGACGGCATCACGCCGGAGGAGGACGTGCACCTGCTGTACGGCCTTCTCAAGGACTACTACAGCGAGGAGGCGCCAGTGACCGACCACAGTGGGCTGTCCCACTACTACGCGTCGGTGGCCGCGGTGCTGCTCAACTCCATCTTCACAAGCGGCCACCGCATGGCCGATGTGGTCATAGTGGACGGCAACGCCAAGGGCCCCGCCGCGTGCGCCGCGCGCATGCGCGCGCAGGAGACCGCCGGCGAGGAGCCAGTCGGCGCGCCACTAAAAGATCTCGTGCGGCCCGAGGAGTACGCGCGCGGCAAGGCGTGGTGGGCACCCTTTGCGCGGCCGCACAAGCACCTCAACCCCTGGACGCACGTGTCCCCGCTCCTCGTGCTGCTGTCAAGAATCAACGGCTCGCTCGACCTGCCCTTGCAGGTTTACGACGAAGTGTGGGCCGCCGTACACGGGCTTGTGTGCCAAGGCGCGTGGCTGCACGCGTCTCCCGACGGCCTGCGCCCTCCCGTGGCTCCGTCCCCGCTTGCGGGGCTGCGTGCCGCTTCGCACGTGCGTGCCGAACACGTGACACCCACCTTTGTGGGCAAAACGGGCGACCTGCACGACGCCAAGCCAGCGATGGCGTGCGTCGTTGGCGTGCTGCCGATGGGCCTGCAGCAGATCTTGGCGCTGCTAAAGGGCGCAAGCGCCGACGAGCGCGTCGTGGTCAACTACGCGCAAAACTTTTCATTTTTGATCTACCGGCCGTCGGCGGCGCCCGACATCGTGACAAACGCCAAGAAGCAGCGCTCCTCCAAAGCCATCAGCTGCGTCAACGTCGAAGGCGACGAGGCGGCCTTTGGCACGCGCGCCGACAAGCTGGAGGTTTGCAAGCTGCACCGCATTGCGTGGCGCATCAACCTCGATCTTGTGAAGCCGCTGTGTCTGCGCGTGGCGGCGCCGCGTCCCAACATGCAGCGCTCGCGCGGCGATCGCGCGAGCGTCGACTACTGCAAGCAGAGAAAGCGCGAGCTGGACGAGGAAGGACTGCTCACGAAGCAACAAGTCGTGGCCGACGCGCTCATAAAAGCCGCGGTGTTGGGCGAGTGAGTGTCGCGTGTCTTGTGTCGTGTTTGCTCTCCAACGCTATGATCATTTCTTTGATGGCGCGGCCGCTGGCAAGCAACCGCTAAGTTTGCTACTTGTGCTATGGGCAAGGTTGTGTCAAAAGCAACAGGCAACTGCACGATGTCCGGCCGCGGCAAGACGATTTCGCGCCAGGCTAAGGCCGGCGTCACGCTCAGCGTCGCGCGCATCGCCAAGCTGCTTCGCAAGTCGCGGGCCGCGTACGTCAGCTCGCGCGCGCCACTCTACGTGGCGGGCGTCGCGGAGACCATCGTCGACTCCGTGGTGAAGCAGGCTGCCGAGAACGTGCGCAACGGGCAGCGCAACGGCAAAGGCGGGTTAGTGTTCAACCGCATCAACAGCATCGACGTGATCAACGTCGTGCGCTCCGACCCGGACCTTGCGCGCCTGTGCGCCGGCTTTGCCTTTGCGTCAAACCGGCGCCCAACGAAGCCAATGGTGCACATCACTTCCGCCCAAGACATGGTGGCGCGCAGGAAGAAGAGGTCAGAGGACAAGGACGCCAATGACAAGAGCAGCATTAACACCGGCCTGGATTAGACGGCGCGCGCGTGGATGGGCGCGTACGTGCGCGCGCGCGCGCGCGCGTGTGTGTGTGTGTGTATTTTGATTGGATTTAAAAAACGCTCAGGCAACTATGCCTAAAATTTGCTCGCGACTCATCATCGCTCCAAAGCACTGGTGCTTTTCTGCTGGCGTAAGCGCATTCTCGTACTTGCTTGAGATGTCCCGAAAAGATGTGTTAAGATACGAGTAAAGCACGCCGGCAAAAAGGCGCGGCTTGCCGTTCGAGCGCGGGCGCAGCGCGTCGCGAAAGAAGCAGTGCGAGGGGTACATGTCCAGGCAATAGGTGTGGTTGTACCACTGGTGAGCAGCCTCAACTTCGCGCGGCTGTGCCTTCAAGCTGCACACGACGTCAAGGTACTTGGCCACGCATTGCTCAAAAGGTTGCCGTAGCAGGTAGTAGCGCATTTGCCACAGCAGAAAGGCGGCGGAGGCCTGATGCGTGCACGCCAAGTAATCGGGCGTGTTGTTCGGTGGCAGCTCTTCGTATGCGTCGTAGGGGCCTTCCCAAAAAGCGATGGAGGGCAGCGTGGTGCGTTGCGGCAGCTCGCGCATCAGGTGCGCAACGCTTGGCGCCACGAATGCCCAATGGCTCCGGTGGTCCCACCGACTGCCGAGGCGCAGCTTAAGAAACGTAAAGACGACGAGCAGGTTGATCAGAAAAAGATCACGCCAGTCGGTAGACGCTTCAGGGCAGAGTCGGCGGAAGGCCTTCTCGTCGACGTCAATCACTTTGACGCACCAGTCCACATACTTGTGATTGAAGAGCGCGTGCGGGTAGTAGTCAACAAAGTTGCGCAGCGTACCGTCGAGATGCACAAAGCCCTCGTGCGAGAACTGGTACACACACACTAGCAGCGCCTTCACGTAGAGACGGCTCTCGGTCGCCGAGGCAACTGGCAGCGCCTCGGGCGCATATCGACTGTCGGCCGTGTCGCACGCGCGCTCGAGCAGCGCAAACGGCCGGTACCGCACCGCGCGCCGCCCCTCCATGCCGGTTTTTAAATCAGGCACCGTGCTGCGCACGTAGGAGAGCAGCGCCACGCGCGGTCCAAAACCACACAGCGCGGTAGAGAGCATGTTGCTGGCCTCGCCCACCGCCTCGTCAAAGGTCAACCACTCCGTTTTGTCCCTGGGCGTGCGCAACACGAGGTGCCCATCACAAAGCGCAACGCCCGCAAGCAAACCAAAAAGCGTGCTCAGCCACGGCGCTGCGCGCAGCTTCTCCACAACCCAGATTGTGTTGTACGCGCCACCCGCAAGCCTTCGAAAGCCGACGCGTTCCATAGCCTCTCTGGCCGGGCCCTTGAGCCCACAGCCGTACACGCCGTCCATGCCGCGCGCGCGCAGCTCGTCGTGGAGCGCATAGGCGGGCCTGTCTAGAAAGCTAAGTTCGTGGTCCCACGCGCGGAACACGCGCTGGTCGCGAAACCCCTCGGCCACGGCCTCTCGAATGCTCGGGCGCGGGGCGCTCGCAACTTTCTCTGTCGGAACAGCCAGAAAGCGCTCAAGCGTCACAGGAAACGCCGGAGCGGCGGGCGCTCCCGGCAAACGCGCCACGAGTGAGCGCGAACGCTGCTGCGCTGCGGTGGCCGGAGACGTGGCGGCCGGAGACGTGGCGGCCGGCGCAGGCGTAAGGGACGGCGGCGGCGGCGGCATGCAGGCTGCGAGCGCCTCGTTGAGTAAGGGCTGTGCGTACTTGCGACGCCACGCGGAAGCGGCCGGCGCCGCCAGCTGACGCCGCGCTTCTTCGGTCTGCTTCATGAGTGCTTTGTTAGTGCGCGGCCGGTTTCGGAGCGCGGCCGGCGAGTCGCCAGCGTCAGGCAACAAATACATGCGATAGCCCGTGGCGTACCACGCCTCTGCACTGTTGGTGAGAGCATTGTACTGGTTGCGTGCCGCCATACCGCGCAGCGCCATGGCCGACAGCTCAGCGCGGACGCGCGCCTCCCCCCACTGATGCGCGTCGAGAATCAGTTCGTTGAAGCTCTCTTCCAACGCGTTGGCCGGGTCCCATCGGCACATGAATGCGACAAAGTACGCCATCGCGTCGTCCCGCGCGCCGCCAGCGTTGCGCGCGCGCTTTGGTGCCATGGGCAAACGCGTGCCACGCGAGCTAAGATACCGATTGCTTAAGCGCGGAGTTGCCTGTTTTAACAGCAACAACAGTAGCAAATTCCAAACCGGTCGGAATATGCTCAACCAATTGCTTGTACTGATAATGGGAACGGTGCTATGGAGCAAAGCGCGCAAGTGGAGGAGGACGAACCCGAGTCGGACGAGCAGCCGTTGTCGCCCGAGCCCTCCTTGCCCTCCTCGAGCAACGACGACGACACCGATGAGGAAAACCAAGAGGCCAAATCCGCGAGCGGCTTACCGTGGAAAACTTTTGAGGACATCAACAGAATCAGGTGGCAACAAGAGCACAAAACGCGCATGAGTAAATGGGTGGGTGTCACGGATGTATCAATCAAACAACACTCGGATGCATTGGCCCGCGACCTGTACAAGGAGATGCAAGAGGAACGCCGCCGCCGCCGTCGCCACAACCGGCGCGAGCGCGGCGACCACGGCAGCATGAACGACCGCATCACTGAGCGGGAGTGCGACAACGTTGACGAAGCGGCGTGCTACAACTACGTCGAAAACGAGCTCACGAATACGCAAGTCAGGTTTGTGCAGGAGCATCTGAAGAACGCGCACGAGAGCTTTGTTGCGCACTACAGCAACCGGCACAACTACGGCAAAATTGCGCTCATGGATCTCTCCGAGGACGCGTACGTGGAGCCAGAGGTGCAAGCAGCGCCCACGGCCATGACGCGGACCAAGCACAAAGAGACGAAGCAGATGTTAGAAACGCTCAAGAGCTGGACAGACCCCACTGGTCCCACAGGCCTCAACGAAGAAATTCTGAATGCCTGGAATCAGCACAAGAGCAAGGACAAATGGTACGCGAGCCAAAAACCGGGCGTCAAGCAAGGTGCTGGCAACCGCGCAGAGCCGCAGGCGATCAGCGTGCAGGCACAGCTGATTCTAGAAACGTTCAAAAGCTACAAGAGTGTCGCTGCCTGGTGGGACGCGTACAAGGGCAAGATAAAGTACCCAAACGGTAAATACTGGCCCAAGGACAGCAATGAGTACAGGCTGCGTGAAGGGCTTCTGAATTGGCTGCTCGAAGGTGAGATCGTGACGTACGAAGCACCAAGCAGGCAAGCGTACATGTGTGTTGTGCAATACCTTTGGGAGTTCTTGGACGTGGTTTCTGAGTACCTGAGCGACAATAAGATCAACTACGAGGCCGAAAAGGACGTTTGGGGCACGTACCAGAACGCGAACGTGTCCGAGAGGCTGCTGAGTAAGCTTACAGGCACCCAAACGGCGGAGCAGCAAAGCGCTTTGAACACAAAGACGCGCGTCAAACTGCGCGCGAAGGTTGAAGACACCGAAGCGCTCATTGCTAAAGACGAAGACGCAGCCAAGCCTCGCAGCAGAAGAAATGCGAAAGCCATTACAGAGGAAGCACTCGGCGAAGCCAAAAAAGTTTTGCAAAACGCACGCGCTGACCCGACTAAAGAGGCTCAACAGTGGCGTGAGCTGCACCTTAAGTTCTTTGCTGCGCTCAAGGACTTTGCGGGCGACACGAGCCAGAAGTTGCTAAATCACATTGACACGCAAAAAATCTATGCAATTGCGCTCATCGGCGAAATGGAAGACATTGGCTACCAGAACAACGCAAACACGCCCGAATACGTAGTACTAGTGCAAGCGTTGCGCGACGTTTTAGACCTGACAAGGCAACTGGCAATCGCGCCACCAGATGATACAGCATACACTCGCGTGTGGAAGCTGCACCGCGCGTACGACCACGCTTTTGCCGCGGTATACGGCGACTCCAGCGAGGTCATTGCCTTCAAGACCAAGTTTGAAGAGCGCGCGTTTCAGCGCGCGCGCGCTGACAAGGACTCGGCAACGGAAGAGGTGGATCACGAAGAAGACGCTGCGTTTGCAAGAGTCGTTCAGCGCCGCCGGGAGGAGCTGAACGCAGACGTGGGCGCGATTCACAGTGAGGCATTCTGATCAACTGCAGTGACAATTTTGACGACCGGCACGGAGCGAATTGTTTTACTGATTGTTGATAATTGTTACCTCGCCTTCGGGGCTCACAATGCGCGCCAGGCGCGGCTCGCCGGACTCCACGCGCTCGTAGTAGCGCACCTCGCCGTCGGCCCGCACGAAGCGCGTTGTGCGGAGGTCTGTCCCCTGGCCTGTGTGGTAGGCCACGTGGCCGTCACGATACATCGTGCGCACTGGCACTTCTTGCTTGCGGGGACCCTCGTAGATGACCACGGACCCCGTCGTCAAGATTGCGAGCACCTTGCGCTCTTCGCCCTTGGGTCCGTCGTAACCCAAAATCCGTACGCCGCTGTTGTTTGTTTCCGTGACGCGCACGAGGCGTTCCTCGCCCCTGGGACCGTCATGATAGCTCCAAATAACAGTGCCGTCGTCTAAACGCCTTTCCTGGGCTGTGACGCGTTCCTGTCCCCTGGGCCCTTGGAAGTATTGCGTGATGTTGTTGGGAAGATCAACGCGCACTTTGTGCTCCTCACCTTTAGGCCCTTTCAAAGTCGCCACCGTCTCATTGTCGGGCATCAAGATGCGCACCCTGCGCTCTTCTCCCCTGGGGCCTTCAAAAAATTCCACCTTTCCACTGGAAAACTTGCGACGCACCAAGCGCGGCTCGAACCTTGACCCTTCATAAAATTCCACCAATCCATTGGAAAACTCGCGACGCACCACGCGCTCCTGGCCCTGGCCTCCTTCAAGAAAAAGCTGCTCGCCGGTTGGATACTCAAAGCGCACCACGCGCCTCTGGTCCCCGGCACCCTCGTGCACCGGGACTGCTTTGTTCAGGCTCGGCAAAGAATGCACCTCCGCAGGCACGTCCATTCCAGGATCGTAGCGTTGCATCAGATCCATCCAATCCTCTTTCCAGATCGGCTGGCGGTTGTGCGGAACCGTGCGCGTCGTCTTGGTCCACCGCCACAACGACTCGGCGTCGTAGTATTTGTAGGCGTACGTGTGGTCCGCTTTTTGGAGCCAGTTTCGCACCCGAAAGTACTCGCTGCCGTCGGGCAGCTCGCGGCTCGGCACAAACTCCTCGTGCGAGATGGGCTCCACCTCGCGGCTGTCGTTGAGCTCGTCGGCCTGCTCGCGCGAGAGCGTGACGAACTCGCCCGTGGGCGCATCGCGCGGATGCAGGGCAAGCGCGCGAAAGTTGGGGAGCATGCTGCGTTCCCTTCTGATCAAGCGCTCGCGGGGCGTTATTTGAGCGCGACGAGCTCCCGCCTGGGCTAAAATAATAATCAGCCAACCAACAAAACTGCCTAATCTCGCGGCGGAGATCCATTTGCTGTGAAAACTTTACGAGCACTTGAGCCAAGAGCCGGGTGCTCATAAAAAGATCTAATGCATTAGAGGTAAATTGGTCGTGTGGCTTTAGAGGGGACGTTCAGAATGGGGCATTCTGACCTAATGCATTAGACATTGTCCCTTGTTGGATACGGAGCCGCTCCGTATCCAAGGTGGGGCAACATCTAATGCATTAGGTCAGAATGCCTCATTCTAATCGTCCCCTCTAAAGCCAGCCAAGCAATTTACTTCTAATGCATTAAAGTTTTTTATGAGCACCCGGCTCTTGGCCCAAGTGCTCGTAAAGTTTTCACAGCAAATGGATCTCCGCTGCGAGATTTATAATCCATTAAATCAGAATGTGCTATTCTGAACATGGTTGCTAACTGCGCTCAGCACATGACGATTCCGGCGAGGGTCCAGGGTAGCAACGCGGCGAGGGTGGCAATGACTATGGACGCTGCATCACCGGTGGTGCCGTATGGCGCATAGCTTGCGCTTGCGAGGAGTAAAAACGCCCAGCACGAGGCGAGCAATACTGGAACAGCAAACCACACCGTGCGCAGCAGCCACCGCGCGATGCGCTCGTTCTGTGTTTCGAAGCGACCTCCCACAAGCGCGGCCGCAAAAAAGAAGCCGAGGCAGTGCTGCGTGGCCCATTGCATGCTCGCGGAACGCCAGCTGCTTGCCTGCACATTGGTTGCTTTCATGAGGGAGCCATCGTAGCCACTGATAATGCCAAGCGAGGCAATCGTCAGGAACAGTTGCATCGAGACGAGCGCCACGATCAGCAGCGCCGTCAAGTTTTCAAGCCACACAATGTAACGGCCCTGCGAGAAGCACGACGAGTAGAGCAGCCAGCTGATGAACGTGCTTACCGCAAGCGCAAACGTTACCAGCAGCGTCGCAGCAACAAACCAGTGCGTCAAGTAGGTGAGGTCAAAGCCGAGTGGGCTTCCGAGGCGGCCAATGGTGTAAGCGAGCATCCCGGACGCGTGCAGTATGCACGCAATCCACGTAGACGAGTACCATGCCACAGGAATCGAGACAAAAAGCAGCAGCAGCTCGAGCGCTGGCCAGAACGAGTCAGCGTAGCTGTATACAACGAAGACTGCAATCACGGAGGCAACAAAAGCCACGTGGCCTGAGCCGGTGGCCGCCTCGCGCTCCTCTTCTTCCTCCTCTATGGTTTGTCCAAAGTACGCGCGACGCGTGCGACACCGGCGGTCGTGCGGAAAGGCCAGAATCGTGAGGCCCACCGCACAGGCCCAAAGCGCCGCGGGGCTCGAGTTGGCCGTGTAGAGCCTTCGCGCCCTGAAGGAATTCTCGCACACGTCCATGTCGCCGACGCATGCGCTGTCGCCAAAGAGCGCCTCCAGCTCATTGACGCGCGAAAACCCGGCAATCTGCACAATAAAAGCCGTCAAAAAAATGAGCACCGAAATTTGCGCGATCACAGAGGCAACCGGCTTGCAACCCTGCTCGTAAATGGCGTCGTGGTTGAGAAGGACGACGCCCGCGGCGCAGATGCACAACGTGCCACCAAAGACGAGCGTGGTCGCAACAAAGTCGTCCGCCATCGCGTAGCCTCGCGCCTCGATATCGTCGTGGGACGCTGAGAAGCTCGTGACCTCGCCCGGATGGTAGAGCGCGCCGCGCATGATGCGCGCGCCCGAGTAGCCCAAAAAAGCCGCCGCAAGCGCAATCAAGTTTTCGCGCTTTCCTTTGCGGTCGTAACCGCGCTCGCCTTCTTTAGGCCCCGAAAACCCAAAGATGAGCAGCACCGCCCAACCGCACAGAAGCGAGTAGACCGCGTCGGCAATGCGCGCGTTCACGCCGCCGTTGTGCAAGCCGACGAAGGCAGCAACAATGAGCAGCACCGCCGCAAGCCCGCGCTGCTCAAAAAGAAATTCGGCGTCGACGGGCGGCGCGGCGACGATCGCCGAAAGCACGAGCGCGGTAGTGCGCAGCGAGGTGGGCACGTCGACGACGATCGTGGTGGGCAGTGCCGTGAGCGCGTCCAGCACAATTGACGCCACGAAGACCGCGCCGGCGCTGAGCACGTTGCCCTCCGCGACCTCAAACAGCTCGTTGCCAAACGGGCCGGACGCTGTGGGCTCCTCTTCCACGTCTTCCTTGGCGGCGAGCGGTGGCGGCAACGGCGGCGTTGCCACCGGCGGCAGCGGTTGCATGGGCCGGCCCCTGCCCGATAAGGAGCAACCTTTTGCTTATTTCGGGCCGACGGTGGCAGCGAGGAAGTGACGCGCGTGCGACTTGTTTAAATGACACGAGTGTGTCGGTGCTTCATTCTTCGCGGCCGCGCAACTTTGCGAATAGTGAGCGTGGCAATGAGCACCAAAAACGCGAGACCCGATCAGCTCGAATGTCGTCTTTGTCGCTCAAGCGTAGCCCTACCACAGCTGCTGCCAACGAGCCCGTGCCCAAGCTTGGCAAGCGCTCGCCCGTGCCGCTCATGCAACTAGATTTTGAAAAGCTCGAGTTTGGCACCAAGGTAGAGCAGGGCAGCCAGGGCGACCGCTTTGTGCGTCTCAACTACGAAGGCTCACGCCTCGAAATTGCGCTTAAGACGCTGCCCGACTGGGCGCGCGCGCCCTTTTCGGCGGGCCCGCCTAAGACGGCCGACGGCAACGCGCTTGGCACGGCGTGGGGCATGGCCGCCGAGATGACAATGGAGGAGTACGAGAAGTGGGCAGCGTTTGAGGCGTACGTGGTCAAGAAGCTGCAACCGATGCGCAACGAGCTGTTTCCAGGAGACGCCAAGAAAGCCGGCAAGGGAGGCATCCCCGAGAACGCCTTCCAGCTCAAGTTTAACTCAAAGCTGGTGGCGCCCAACCCGGACAAGGGCTACGCGCCTAACCTTCGCGTCTTTGTCGAGACCGACCCAACCAAGCAAATGCCCAAGATCCAGAAGATGCACCTACGTGAGGGCAACAAGTGCACCCGCCCGATCAAGGGAGACGTCAACGACCTCGTACGCGGCGCGGCGGTTGTCATGGTGATATCGCTGGTGCGCGGCGTCTACGCAGGCCAGACGGGCACCGGCATGAAGTTCTCGGCTACGGGCATTGACATTCTCACCAACCTGCAGCAGACCAACGCGCCCGAGACGGATTACAGCGGCGTCGAGTTTCTCAACGTCGAGACGCCGATGGACAACCAGCCGCCACCGCCGTCCGCGCACGCGGACGCGGACCATGATGACGGTGGCGAAGACACCTACACTCAGGAGCAGATGGATGCCGCCATTGGCCACTGAGCCGGCGGCGCGCGCACTCGCTAGAAGGCTGGCATTTAGCCCGTTTGTGTGCAACTAAAAACAAAAAAGCCACAATGGCCAGCACTAAACCACTTTCGATCCGCGGCGTCGCGCACCCCCCGCCACCTCGCAGCGGAGGGCGCGCAAATCGCGCCGACCTGACGCGCGCCGAGATCGATAGCACCAATTTGGCGGGCAAAAAGCTGCTTCGCGAGCACGACCACGGCGATCAGGTGGGCACCGTGCTTGCGAGCTGGCGGGGGCGCGACGGTTCGCTGCGCATTGCGGCCAACGTAGAGGACGCAAGCGCGATTGCGCAAGTTAAGAAGGGCGAGATGCGCGGCCTCTCGCTCGGCACGTCCATGATCCTGGCCGAGGACGGCAGCGTGGCCTACCGCGGCCAAGACGAGCTTTCGATTTGCGAGGAGGGCAAACGGCCCGGCACCTGGATCGACACGTTGAACGGACAACCGTGTCGCGCGGTTGAGTGCTTCTCAAAATCAGCGGCCGGTGCGCGCATGCACTCCATGCGCTAAAATCATATGACCCTTCTTGAATCCCGTGTAGTAACGCGCACGACACCCGCTGCCCAACCAAGCATGTCCGAGGCCGAGAATTCGTCCACGATCGCCGCGCCCGCAGATGAGAACCGCGACGACGTGATCAAGCACCTTAAGGACCAGCTCGCCGCCAAGACGGAAGGTGAGGCGCGCGCCAACGCGCGCATGGCCGTGTACGAGAGCAAGGAGCGCGCCAGGATCTCCGCGTGGCAGCCGGAGGCCAAGAACTTCATGTGCGACTTCATCAACGAGGAGATTGAGCAGCACCACCCGCAGCTCAAGGACGACGTGGCCGTCTTTACCGGCGCTTCCGGCTGGGCGCACACGTATCACGAGAAGCCCGACATTGCGGCGCAGGGAGCGCTCGCGGCCGTCTCGTACGTGGCGTCCAAGGGCATCAAGCGTCTGCGAGAGCAGGCGTCGCAGGGCGCTCAGGCGGCCACAACGCTTGCCGAGACAATGAAGCAGAACGAGGAGCTCGTGGCGACCAATGCCAAGCTGATGAAAGATTGCAACGACTACAAGGTGTTGTCCGACGAGCGCCAGAAGGGCCTCGAGGCGCTGCAAGCCGAGCTCACCAGGGCGGGACTCTTCTCGGAGCAGTTCAACTTTTCCAAGCTCACCTCGCGCGAGAAGGAGGCGCCCCTTCCGTCCGAGCCGCACGCGTCGGCCGTTGCGGCGCCCTCCCTGGAGGTCGTCAAGGCCGAGGCGTCCAAGGCGGCGGGCGCCGCCTCGGCCAACCCGGTCAAGCAGGAGGATCTGCTCGATACGCTGCTCGGTCGCAGCAACGGTGGCCTGCGCGTGGGTCCCAGTGGCACTAACCACGCGCACCTGGGCCAGATCAACGGCGAGCCGGATATTGGCGCCCTCTTGCGCGGATCGGCGATGTGATTTACTCACGCAACGGCAGCCACGCGCACCTCTTCCACACTGCAACAATTAACTGCCAGCGGCCGCACCGCTCCCCTTTTCCCCGCCTTCATTCCCGCCCCCTTTAATTAGGAAGCCGGTGCATGTGTGTTTGTGTGCGTGTGTGTGGTAAGCAAAAGGGTACTTAAACCTTTGCGGTTACACGCTAACTGTTCCGCACAGATCTGCAACTTCTCGCGGGTCACACGCGGGGTGGGATGGATGTAGACGAATTATTTGCGCAGGCCGATGCGGCCAGGCGCGAAATGCAGCTAGAATCTGGCGACGTGGACCTTGAAGGCGACGAGTGGGACGCGTCGGTCGTGTTTGTGAACGCGCCTTGCGCGACGCGCACAACCTGTGCCACATATAGCGTTGGGCCCGATGGCGACATACACGCGTGCCCGGGGATGCAGTGTAGACACGTGGTCTTGAACGGCGACAACCACTACGTGTGCAGCATCTCTGGGCAAGTATTGGGTGTAAAGTCTGCGTGCGAAAGCTACCCGGGATCGACAGGCCGCTCAATCAAGAGCGCAAATCCGGACGACACGGCAGGCATGCCTGTCGGCGGGTGGGTGAAGCGGCGCGACATGTACGCGGCCAGCGTACAGGCCTTTCGCAACGCGCGCGATATATCGGACGCGGAGATTGCGCCCGCGCCCGCCGCGCCTCTCGCCGCGCCGCCTGTAGTGAAGCGCGGCGCGCTCTGCGTCGACGAGGCGCCGGACGCAAACGCGCCACCCAAACGGACACGCAACTCGCGCAAGGACAACTGGACGCGCGACGCCATCAACAAGCTCGCCGCCGAGGCGCTGACCGTCATTGACAAGCTATTCATTGCTCAACGCAAGCCGCAGGAGATGCAACTGCAGCCGCCTCCCGACCCTCGGTTGCAAAACCTTGAATTTGTCAAACGCACAGCTATCCGCAAGTACCTCAAGCGGTGCGAGCGCGGAGAGAGCGAACTCAACTTGGACGTGCTGAGCAACGTGATCATCCACGCCAACGAGTTTGTGCGCGAGCAGCGCGCCGCGGCCGCCAGGCGGCTAGACGAGGCAACGCAACACGTGACCAAGAAGCGCCAGCGCAGCGACGCCGGATTTTCGGGGCAGATACGAAATCAGCTAAGCCAGCTCATTGTGAGCCTCTGGCGCGCGAGCTGCATGACAAAGCATTTCATGACGTCCAAAAAGGGCAACGACTCGTTTCGCCCCTTTGCGGCAGGCATCCTTTACTCGCTTAAGCGCGGATTGTACCTGCCAGACGGCACGTGCGTCGTGCCCGTGCTGGAAGAACTTGCAGAGCACTTGCCCGCGCTGCGCTCCGCGTCGTCCACGCCAGCAGCACGGCAGCTGCAGTCAAGTAGCCACCGAGGCATCTGCAGCATGCAGCGCGCCCTCACCAGCCTATCCGAAATGAACGCGGACGATGCGCAGCCGGCGCGAACACTGCTGCTTGACGCGTCGCGCCAAGGCGCCTTTTTGCGTGCGTTGGTCAGTCGAAACTCGTAGTAGCCATAAGTGTGTGCTCGCGTGGTTCATTACTGAGCAACACGCGCGCATGTCGTTGCGTCCCACCAGATTGTTGACTTGCTCAGAGGCGTCCGCGCGGCGCACGCTCGCAGAAGTGCTCGCGGCGGGGCAGCGCGAGCAAGATGCGACCGCGGGCATGGCAATGTGGGCGCACGGCAAGATCGACAAGCTGCGCAAAGACCGTGCATTTCTAGGTCGCCAAAATGCGCTCACCGATCCATCCGAGTCCAAGGCCAGCGTAGCTGTCAAGAAGTTCACGTCCGCGCAGGTGGACGAGCTGGCCACCTACTTCAAAAACGTAGAGGCGCAGGCGTGGCAAGACATGTCGGCAAACACGGCCAACGGCCGACAGCCAGTCAAAAAAGCAATGACGCGCAGGCTCGAGCTGAAACTGCGGCTCCTGAATGCGCACCTGGGCCTTGCAAGGATGGCGCACTTTCGACTCGGCGGCTTGCAGCGACCCTTTCGACCCGGTGGCCTTCGCGAGCAAAAGCTCAAAGGACAACGCCTCAAGGATTGGGCGCACTCCAGCGCGGAGGAGTGGGACGTAAACGAGATTCGCAAGTACACGGAGGACGTCCAGCGTGAGCTCTCGCAGCTGAACTTTTCGTAGCGTGTGCGCAGCCGTGACGCAATTTTTGTGCACAAACCACACATTTCTTTTAATTTAAAGGCACACAAACACGCATGCACACGCGCGCTTCGACTCGCGCTTGCTACTTTTCCGCCGACTTCGGCTGCCGGGCTCACGCCCGTGGCACAAGGGCGCGCAGCTTTTGCTCCCCCACGTCGTACTTGATCATGAGCAAGGGCGACGATTTGCGCATCGCATGAGCCACAATCATTTCCAGAGGCGACACCTTGACAATGCAGCCGTTACCGCGGCCGCCCGACTTGTAAAACTCCACGCCTTGGTCGTCCTTGAGAACGACAAGGATGTGCAACGGCATCTTATGCATCTTATCAGCCAGGTAGGCCACTGCGCTCACCGGCTGCATTCCCGCGCACGCTTTGAGGTGCGGCTTGATCTGCTTGTCGCGATCGTTTTTTGGGTCGGGCGGCTCTCCCTTGGCCGCAAAGAGTACGCGGCCAATGGCAATGATGATGCCCGGTGCCAGAGGCATCGCTGTGGGCGTGCCCCATATGCCCTTGAGGTTCATGAAGTTGAAGCACATGTCGGCCAGCGCCATGCTGCACGTCGGTGCGCTTGGCTGCGGCGGCGGCACCGGCGGCGGCGGCGCGTCGGGCCGCTTTTCAAGCTGGCGCTCGAGCTGCTTAACCTTGACGCTGAGCGCGGCGCGTTCCGTCTCGGCGTTGGTGGCCGCGCAAAGCGCCTCGGCCATTGACGCGTCGGTGCCCAGCCGCTCAATGGACGCTTGCAGATAGCTCCGAAACGCGGGCAGGCTCTGCTTTGTGTGCGAAAGCGCGTCGCTCACCTCGCCTAGACGGAAAGCGCTGCCGAGCGGCACGCCTACCATCGTCACGAGTGCCTGGTCCTCGAGACCGGCAAGACCCTTAAGCTTTTTGGTCTTAAAGACGGCCGCCTCGGGATCTTCGGACTTGTCGCTGCCTTGGTACGCGCTGAGGCCGCAGATACGCCCGTACTTGGCAAACCCCTGCTTCGCCGCCCACCACTTGTCTTCCCAGCACAGGTCTTCCATCTCGTCGCACTGGTCCTGAGTGCACGGAAAGACCCAGTTGTCGTTCTTGAAGTCCTCTGTGTACTGGACAAGCGAGTACAGCAGGCGCGGCATGCAGGCGTCGTCGTACGGCGTCACCATTTTACCGGGAGCGGTACGGGTCGTGTAGACGCACAGCTCGTGCGCAAAGCTTGTCGTGTCGGCACGCATCGACAGGATGTGTGGGCACGCATCGCACTCGTGGCCAAGGGGTGGCCGCAGCCCCACGGGCCAGTCGGCTGGACAGTTGCACCTGTGGCGCTCCTCAAGCATCGCGTTCACCGCGTACTGCTCCTTGACAACGTCCTTGCCTTCCCGAAACATGAGCATGCCAAAGTAGACCTCCGGATCGTCGAGCGCCCGCACCTTGCGGGGCTGCAGTTTCACAAAGGTCTGCTGCCACGGAAGCTTTCCAAACCGAAGCTGGTAGTCCAGCTTGGGCGCCTCCGCGACTACGCTCAGTCGGTTCCAAAAGGCTTTGTTCACCGCCAAACAGGTCTTGACGTACGCGTCCTCGAGCTCTTCCGCCTCGGGAGTATCGGGAGCGAGCGAGGGGAGCAGGGTAAGCTTGGCCTGCTCAAAGACTTGCGCAACGGCCTTCACAAGCGCCGCAAAGGCCTTCATAGCTGAGCCGCAGTAGTCGATCGTCGCGTAAGTCGCCGAGCGCCCGCAGTCTTCCGCCACGTATGCCAGCGCCAACACGATAGCACTGGTGCTTCCCGGTATGGCACCGCCGCGCTCGGCCGTGTCCAGATACGTGCGCGCCTGCTCGTTTGTCAAAACGGCAAAGCGCACGTCCTTCGCCGCGCGCTCCGGCGACCCACCCGTGTATGCAAGGAAGGCCATGGCGTCGAGAAGGAGCGTGCGGTCCTTGCGCGCGGTGCTGTCCCGGACAAGCAGGGTAAGCGCAAGGTGGCGCGACGGGGCGGCACATTCGGGGCGCAACCCAACGTTGCGCTTGCTGCCCTCTATCCCAGCGGCGTCTTCAAACTCGGCGTGCTCCGCTGCGACAAAGCGGGGCGCGTCACTCTCGCATTGCAGCACGGTCACGACAAATAGTGCCGCGTAAGCTTCGTACGTAGCGAGCGTCTGCATGTCACTAGGCGCAAGGTAACCCCCCGCAGCGCTGTTGCCCCGCCGCTTGCTAGGCATGAGGGCCGCGTTTTCGGGCACTGCCGACGGGTCGGACCGCAGATAGTGCGCGGCGCGGCCAACGGTGCTGTGCGTTTGCTGCGGCAGCTTCAAATTACTCCAAAGCGGCACGCTTACGCGCCTAGTGGGAGACTGCTCAACCTGGTATTCCGCGTGCGCCTGCGCGGTCTGGCCCGTGTGCGCCTGCTCCTGCATTGCGGCGATGGCCAGCGACGTCTCGTCGCTCAACTCGTCACCGTCCATGGTTGCTTCCCCTTGGCACCGCTGCTAAGATACCGATTGCACTTCGCAGGAAACGCAAGTTGCTCCCGCACGCGCCGGCGGTGCGGTTTGCAACGCTCTGCTGGCAGCTATCAGTTGCAAGGCCGGTGCAACGTGTTGCTGTGCACACACCAATTCGCTAGCAACCGCGCTGCCAAGACGGAATCGTGTGAGCCGCTTGCGCAACCCATGAACACGCCCCAACCACTCGCGCTGGTCGTGAGCGGCACGCTCACGCGCACGCACCGGCACGAGGACCCGCTCAAAATCAACCCCGTTTTTGGCAAAAGCCCCGCGCAGTCGTGGGGCGCAATCGGCGCACGCGTCTACCTGTGCACCGACGTTCCGCTACACAGTCGCGCACCCATCGCGCTGGCCGGTCGGTGGGTATTTGCAAGCCCAGGCCAGTTTGCGCGCCTTCTTGCTTGTTTGCGCCGTATCGAACCAAACCCGTTTCAACCGATGCACTCGGCCTATCTGCGGCTTCGCCCCGACTCACTAGTGCTTGGAGCGCTTCCAACTGATTTGCTGTGGTCTTTCGCGTCCGACAAAGTGTATGTGCGCTGGCGCATTTACGACCACGGGCACGTGCGCGCGCAGGTTCGCGACGCCATGGAGTGTGGCGTTTGCGAGCAGTGGTGCGAGTGCGCGCAGCGCAAGTACAGCCAAGTGCTTTTTAAATCAAACGGAACCGACTGTGGCGTCCCGACCGATCGCATTTTCTTGTTTGGGAGCGGCGCCTTGCCGTCGCTCTTGCGCGCGTTGCATAACTACAGCACCCCCGATGCCGACCACCCCTTGCGCAGCCCATTGCCTCAACCCTATCGCTGCGCAGTGGCTGGTCGAATGATTGAGGTCGGCTTTGGGCGCGCTCTCGAGGACGCAGGGCTTCGGCTTTTTCCACTGCCTCTCAGGCACGTGCTCGCGCACGAGCTGCAGCTTGATACACCTAGCTGGGCGAGCAAGGCGTGCATGCTCGACTGGGACGCCGCGCCAATCGGCTGCAGTCGTCCGTGCCGCGGCCCCACGAAGACGCCAACTCGTGCTCAGCTCGGTCTCCTCGCTGGCAAGTGGCGGGGATGCAATCCAGTCGATCGCCCGGCGCATCAAAATATGTCGAGCATGGTGTCTCGCAGCCGCTTCAGCCATAGCTCTGTGCCGTTCCGCGCCAGCTCGCCGCGGCCGTACTTCAAGTACACCTCGCGGACTCTCGCTACGGCGCCTAGGTAGCACGTGGCGTGCTTTCTCCAGTCCTCTGTGCGCGGTAGCGCGCGGTTGGGGCGCAACCGCTCCGGCAATTCCTGCAGGAGGTGCGCGACGTACAACACGCCGAGGTCTACCGAGAGCATCATGGTCTGCTCACGCAGCATGCGCTCGCGACTGGACATCGAGATCGGGAAGTGCCTTGTTTGCGGCTGCGTGCGCAGCTCCCGCGCGACGCCCAGGTTGCGTTTTACCGCCGCCCGGTACAGACGTGCCGGCGTTGGTCCCGCGCCACGGCGCGTCTGGCACAGAGGCGTGACAATTTCGAAACGCTTAAATTCGACGCGCTTGAACTCAGCACTGGCCGCCTTGTAACAGCCGTGACAGCAGAAGCTCATGTCGCTCGGCAACGAGGCGGTGGGTGGGTGCGCGCGCCCGTCGCGACAGCACTTCCAATACTCGGCCTCGCTCGGCTCGTCGTTGGGGTCGTCCATCGCCGCCTCGGGCGGCGAGAGCAGCGCGGGCCGCGAGCAGCCGACGCGCTGGCACGTGCCAAAGTATTGCGTATACCGCGGATGCTGACGGAACGCGCAGTGCTCCTGCACAATGGCCAACGCAAAGCGTGTATGCGCGCCCACGGCGTCGCTATCGTGGGTGCTCATTTCGACAGTCAGCGTTGTGGCGAGACCGGAGCGGTTTTTATAGATACTTTCAAGCGCAAGCGGCCGTTGCGGAGGCGGCGTGAGCATGGGCTCGAGCGCTTCTGTCCACTGGTGAGGGTCGTTTGCGTCGTCTGGCAGAACGCCGTCAAGGTACCGGCGACGGTGGCCGTAGTCGAACAGGTAGCCGCACAAAGTGAGCACTGTGTGGCAATCGCACTCTTTGTGCCACAGGTCGCACGCTTCCCTGTTGAGCAGCGGCAGCACGCGGAGGAGGTGCACCAGCATTCCGCGGCCTTCTTCCTCGTTGAGGCGTATGCTGGTGACGAGCAGGTGCAGAGTGGTGGGCACAAGCGGCTCAAGTGTGTCCGCAAAGCGGGTGGGCATTGGCACAAGAGCAAGCAATTGCGAGCGCGCTGGCACATCACCAGTTGCACAGTTGCGCACTAGCGCGCAATCAATAAGTTGCGCAGTTGCGCGTGCTAGTAAGAATTTGATGATAGACTCGTTACTGCCGTCGCTGGCGCGCTTATGCCTGAGCGCCACGGGTGGCGCCCTTCCAAGCAAGGCGCTTGCGGACCCGGACCCGGACCCGGACCCGGACCCGGACCCGGACCCGGATCCGCCGCCGCCGCCGTTGGCCGTGCAACCACGCAAGGGGGACGCGGACGAGGCGCGCGAGCCGCACCCGGCGTGGTTGCCAGCGGACTACCTTGTGCTGGGTAGTGACGACCCCGCGCCCTTGCCCAAACGGTTTCCGTTGGCAAGGCAACCAGCTACGCCTGAAGACGAAGGACCAAACGCGGCATTAGATGGAGGCGACGATTTTGCAGACGATGGCCCCGTGCGCAAGGGGAGACCAGCGCCGTTTCGGAGGCGTTTCAAGAGAATGGTGGAGTCAGAAGTGGAGTACACAGTCCGAGTGCACGCACTGGACACGCTGGCCGAGGATCTCGCGCAGGAGCTCCAGCGCTTTGTCGACGAAGACGTCTCGGTAACCTACGGCAACAGAGGACCCGACGGTGGGCTCTCAAAAGCGTTTGCAAACGGGCTCAAGGGAGCGCACGGCTGGGTAGTGGTGGCGACGTCCACCGAAGAGTACGTAAAGAAGGTCACTGTGCACACCGACGTGGACACAAAGATCCGCGCTGTCGTGGTGCCTACAAATTCCACAGTGGGGGTGATCCTCGTCACGGCCAGTGACGCAGAGTGGGCCAATCGGCGGGCTCGCTCCGGCCGCAGCGCCAACCTTGTCACGCTTGCGGTGCACGACGCTTTTTTGGGCAATTACGTACACGAGGCGCTTTGGGAAGCTTTGAAAAAAGCCATCAAGAAGAGCGGAGACACCGGCATTGGCGTTTTCACGTTGAACGTGCAGGGCGGCCCGTGCCTCAACAACCCAAAGACGCGCTCCATATACGCACAGTGGGGATTTTGTGGAACAAACACCGACTTTCTCCACACACAAATCAACGGGTGGGGCCTTACTTTTACCAACGGCGTACCAAGCGTAGCATCAAGCAAGAACAGCGAGAGCTTCGAAGAACTCGTAAGAAACGTTAGAGTCCCCTCTCCGTTGAAAAGACGCGTGCTTAAAGAATAAAACGTGTTACTTGTGTGCGAGAAGAGCTAAGTGATTCTCATGGGTAGCACAGGCGCCTTGTCGACACTCCTTGCCAATGATTTTAACAACGCCGCGCTGCGGCAGGTCTTGTCGACGTACCTTTCGGTCGACGAGTTTGCCACCTTGGTGCGAGTGTGCGCGGCGACGCGTTTGTGGCTCGTTGAATACGACGCGCAGCTCTTTTTAGGTGTGACGGGCGTCGACGAAGTTGGTGAGAACAAGCTGCTGCGGCCGTGGCGGCCGCACATGCTGTTGAACGGCCAGCCGGCCATGTGCAAGAAGAAGACCATCAACATCACGCCACGCATCTACTCGTGCCACGGCCGCACCGCCGACGGCAGCCAGCTGGTGCGCGAGGTACCGCGCGGCGCGCTGGTTGATCTTGAGCGCAGCGAAGTGTCCGTGCTGCTCGTACACGCCTCCGGCCAGCAAGGTGTGGCGGAGACGTTGCTGAGCAATTCACCGCTTTTTAAAAAACGAATTCCGCCCAAGCGGCAATCGTGGACCAGCTACGACACGTACCACATAGGCGCGCACATCCACGACACACTCTCGCGTTACAGGACCCCGCCGGGAATGTATCGGCTTCGGGTGGTGGTGCACCTGGCGCACCTGTGCGAGGCGCAGGTCTCGTACGCCTACACGTACACAAGTGACGCCTTCTACGTCGTTTCCGCGCCGCCAAAAAAGGGCAGCGCGGTTGAAAAAGCGCGGCGCGAGCAGCCGCACAAGCGCGCGCGCCTTGTCTAAAGACCGTTGGGGGTGAGGTAGTCGGGCGCGCGGAAGTTGCGGTACTTGGAGTCCTGGAAGAACTTTTGACACCCAATCAGACTGAGCTGCATCGCGATGCAGAGGTCGTCCTGCTTGCCGTAGAGCTTGCCGGTGTAAGTTTGTCTGACCTTGCCGAAGGTGGTCTTGGGCGCCTCGGTGACCACGCAGTAGCTGGACAACTCGTCCTTGATGCGCTGCTTGGCCGCGGCGGCGCCCAGCTCGTTGGAGAAAAACTGGCGCGCAAGCGCAATCTTGCCCACGGTCATCGCCTCGCGCAGCAGCAGGCACATTTGTTGCTTGCGCTCATTCGTTGTGAGCCAGCCCAGTGAGCCCTGCTGGCCCTCGGACAGGCTGACCCAGTTTTTGATGCCTGCATTGTCGACGGCGTGCAGCAAGTGCTGGCTTTCAAACGCCAAGTTACTCTCAAAGATCAAAACGATGCGGCAGTGCTTGAACACGGGCATGTCGCGGATGGTCGCTAAGTGTTTGACGAGCAGGTGGTGCGTGTGGCGCACGTCCTTAGTGTGCAGCGCCTCGACGCCCAGGACCTGCGCACGCGGCATGCGCACGCACAAGCTCAGCGCCATGCTCTTTGGCGAGCCGCTCAACCACCGCTGCGGGTGGTCTTCCATCGAGGAGACGGGGCGCGCGCTCGACTGCGTGCTGCGCGGCGCGATCAATCTGCTCGGGCGCGAGACGGGCGAGGACACGGACGCGTTCAAGCAGGCCAAGCGTGAGTGGAATCTCGTGCTGGCGTCCGACTACGATTTTGCGGGCATTGCGGCGCGGCGCGCGGCGCTGCTCTTTGCGTTGCACACGCTCGCGCCAGTGCGCGCGTACTTTGCCGAGGAAGAGCCGCTGCTCGTTACCGACCTTGAGAAGCGCGTGCTGCCCACAACTATACCGCGCTTCCTCAACGGCATGGCGCAAAAGCCGGACAGCCTTGTGGTGCTGGTGTCCATGCTGTGCACTGCGTGGAAGGAAGACCTAGGAAGCGGCTATTAGCTAGTCGGGAGCAGCGTACGTGCGAAAATCCGCGCACGTCTTGCACGAGCGAAGCCACCGAGAAGGCCGAGGCACCGCCGCCCGACGGGTCGCACGCAACAAAGACGTGGTTAACATTCTGCGTCGGCTCGCGAACGTTGTAATAGATTGGGTCAGGTACGCGCTTCATCATTGCATCAATGTCGGTCGTGTGGAAGGCCTTCTCGGAGCCGTCGGCCGAGATGCCGAGCGACTCGCGCAAACTGCGAACAACAATCAAAGGGTTACGGGGGCTAGAGCTAATGGTGAGGAAGCGGGCGACGCGCACAGCATCGCCGGGTCCTCTGCGCACGCGGCACGGGCATACGATCAGAACGTGCGCGGTCGAAGCGGTGGCGCTTGGGAGCGCACCGGCGAGCAACGCGCGGACCGTCTCGACCTTCTTGGAAGAGAGCCAACGCGGCATGGAGGCCAGCTTGTGTCTACATTTTTCGGCTGAAGCGGGCAATGTCAGCCGTCAGTAGGCGTGCGTGGAGGTTGGTTCGGTAGCAGCACGCACGGTGGTCGGTCTTTAAACAATCGTCGCACACCTGCGTGGCGCACGTGGGTGTGTATCAGCAGGAGCGGGCCGGGACGCGCGCGTGTGGTACGCACCAAAGTAATTTTGATTGACTCAAAGATGGGGTGCCCGTAGTCGTCCACCATCTCCATCATCTTTGAGTAGTGGTTACCGGAATCCAAAATTGTGCTGATGCACAGCAGCACCGACTGCTGCATTGAAAGCAACGGCACGACGCTGGAAAAGGCACACGCGCGCGGTCCGTGAGGACCCAGCAAGCGGGCGCGGGGCGCTAGGGAGCGCGTACACTTCCGCCACGAGGCCCGGGTCGCAGTAAGCCGCCTCTTCGAGAATGATCACGTCGCCACTCACGCCCTTCAACGACTGCGGTGCGTGGGGCCATTCCGCGCGCGCGGTGAGCGGGCAAGCTACTAGCTAGAGGAAGGAACCCTAACGCATCGCGGCGGAGCGGAGGAGGGGCGCGTTTGTTAAAAAAAAATACTCTTTACGACGCGCACCTTAGCGCTACCTAAGGTTCTGCAAGGGCGCGATTGAGGAGTTCCTCCGCAAGCTCGAGGTTTCCGATGGACCTGAACATCTCATTGACCAAATACTGCTGCGTGATTTTGTTGGCCCTGAAACTCCGCAGCAGTTCAAGGATCTGGGATCGTGTGTACGGGCGGAGGCGCTCATCTCGCACCGACAGTTCTGCCATTTTGGTGTACAGCTGCGTCGGATTGATTTGGACCGACTTGAGGCCGTCGTCGGTCGTGAGCGTCACCGGTTGCGAGTCTGCAGCAGTGACTTCCCTGACGACGCCCGGCGATTCGGCCTCGCGCGCCTCTTCCACGGTGTCGATGGTCTCGGCGCCGATCAGGTTGCCCTCGCGTATATTCCTTTCCGCGAAGCGGACGTAGGCCTCCTTCTTCTCCGGCGACACGAGTTTGGTAAGCTCTGCCATGGCAAGTTTGATCTCGTCGTCCGAAAAAAGCAGCATGTACTCGCGAAACTTTTTGCGCACTTCGTCGGCATTGCTGGGATCGAGCGTGGCCGCGAGTAAGATTTGGAAGTGCAGCTGGTGCTTCTGCATGGCGGCCAGTGCAATGGCCAGTGCTTCTTCGGGACTCCCGGCCATCTCCAGGGAAGTGTGCGTGGATGGCAACGGGCCAGCACCACTTTCTTTGTTGCGCTTTTCGCGCTCGCGCTCGCGCGCCCGCGACCTTTTCTCGCGCTTTTTTCGGGCCATGGTCATCGCAGGCTCGGGCGCGGGCTCGGGCGCGGGCTCGGGCTCGGGCGCAGGCGCGGGCGTGGGCGCGGGCTCGGGACCCTCGGCATCGGTGTTTGGTTCCAGCGACGGCACGCTTTCTTCGTCGTCGGAAGACGAGCTCGGAGCGTCTTTAAGCGCAAAAAGCGCCTCCTTGCACGACATCAAATCGCGGAGCAGCCGCTCGTTGTCGTCTGTCGCCTTGGACAGCTCGCGCGCAAAAGAGGCGCGCTCTATCCTGCTCTGCAGCGCGCGTCGTTGCTGCTCCACTTGCGCGTCGTTCAGCTGCTTCTGCAGCTCCTTCAAACGCTTTTCGAGGCGCAGCTTTTCTGGCCACAGCTCGTCCACGGTCCACAGTTCGCGCGCCCAGTTTGGCAAGGATGGGTCCTCGCCAGCGGCGGTGGGCGCGAGCGCGCGCGCGCGCAGCGAGAGCGAGTTTAAAGGAGGTAACATGTGTTCCTTTACTCACTCACACGCAACGGGAAGCTTATGGCTAGGCACGCGTACATGATCACTCGGTCTATTGGTGCTTTGTCCTCTACAGCTATGGTCGCAGCGCATCCGTAGTGTTGATGCGGCGTGTGCGCCTCTTCAAGGGAGGTGCATCTTTTCAAAGGTGGCTGGCGTGCAGCAGATAGGGCACAGGGACCCCTTGGCATTGCGGTGCTTAATGGTGCAGGCCTCGCAGCCAATGACGTGGTTGCACGGCGTGGCAATGTGATCGCACAGCTTCTCGAAGCAGAACACGCACTCGTTGACACCAAGGGAAACGTCGTAAGTGCCGGTGCGGTTGCGAATCTGCTCGCAGCGCTTGGCCGAGAGCTCGCGGCGTTCCTGCTCGGTAGCCGCCTCGAGTCCGTCGAGGTACTCGCGCAGCACGGCGTAGCGCGTGCGGCGATCCTCCCTCTGCTTTTCAATCTCTGCAATTTCAGCCTCGAGCTCCTCAACTCGCTTTTGCTCAAAATCGAGCTCGGCTAGCTTTTCCTCGTAACGGTCCTGTTGGATTTGCCACGTGCGCGCCAAGTGCTTGACCTGCCCCTCGTGCTGCTTTTGCTGCAAGCGCTGCATGTGCTTAAAGTTGGCCTGGAACCGAGCGTACTGTACGTCCTGTTCCTGTCGCGCCTGCGTCATCTGCGCAACGTATGGGTAACCACCCACAACGTACCACTCGTCGCGGCCCGTCGCCCAGCCCGTCTTGGTATCCCACTGTTGCTGCGACCAGGCACGCGCGTGAGCATGAGCCTTGTTGTAATCGTCCTGCCACTGGCGGACTGGGTGATAACGGAGCGGCGCCGAGGCTGCCTCAACGTCCTCCGCGGTGATCGTCCGATGCGCGGGCGCGGGCGTGGGCGCGGGCGCGGGCGCGGACGCGGGCGCGGACGCGGGCGGCAGCGGCGGCGGCGGAGGCGGGGGCGGGGGCGGGGCCGCGGG
>MDTG01400909.1_pt1 | contig 29177 bp, 29 predicted proteins | sample 811421 | NCBI WGS metagenome assembly MDTG01 (sample SAMN05326645, study PRJNA326480) | marine metagenome | isolation source: seawater | place: Pacific Ocean: South East | collected 2011 | reverse complement strand
TTTGAGCTGTTCTTCACTTTGTTCTTTATCATTATAATTGAAACCAATGTTTTCATTTTGATCAATTACATTCATAATTCTTTTGTTAGCTATTTCTTCTTCAGCTTGAATTTGTTTTGGTATCTGTAAATCATCAGGTCTTAAATAGTCAACCAATGATTTAATAAAACCTAAAGCTACAAGTGGTAAAATAGCACCACTTAAAATGGCTAAAATTCTTTTTTGTGTTAATGGCTCTTCTTCTTGTAGTCCGAATAACTCTATCCAACCCTGGAATTCTTCAAGGCTAACAAAGGCATGATATGAATTTGCCATCATTTGGAAAAGTGTTAATAGCAAGAATAATCCCCAAACTAAAAATTTATTTGTCTTGTCTAATATAATGATTGCAGCAAGAGATGCTGCTGCACCCATTTCAAATCCAATGGCCAATGACCATGCCAAGTTTCTATCATGACTAAGATCAAAGAAATCAACACTATTGATCATAGATATTGTTGCAACTAAAATGTAAAGACTTGTAAAAATACCTATGATGAAAAAATTAACTAGTTTGCTTTTAGCAGCCGTCATCGCATCCGTTTTTATAAATTAATGATTCTAATATCTGAGCAACCCAAATACACTTGACTCCTATAATATCGTCAGTGCCACCTGTTTCAGTTGCAGGTTCGGTCAGCCTTATCTCTGCAAATATCTTACCTGGGCTTCTACTTGTACATTCTTTTGAAAGACAAACCTTAATTAAACCTTTGTCAACAATAGTTCCAGTTGAAGTGGTTCTCTGTAATACTTCTATAAGATGACCTGTACATCCTGTAGGTATGTTTGGCCAAAAGAAATTTGCAACTACACATTCTAGCTCATCATAGAGCATAACGTGCATTTCGGAAAACCTATCTAGATCGAGCGGTTTACCCTCTTTATTAAAAAGCTGTATTTCTACACAACCAGTTGCACCCTGCAACACAGTTAAAACACAATCGACCTGTGCTATTATTCTAGCACAAGTCGAAAGAACACAGGTTGGATCACCTGATCTGGGTGTGGGCACGCCTGGAATTATTCTACTCATTTGGATCTCTTTCTTCTAACGCGTTAATTGAGATTCTTTCTTTGTCAGATATCTCCTCAATTCTTAGCGTTTTCCATGCAGGTGTTTCTTTGATCAGTTCAACCATTTCATCCTCGGTTATTAATAGTTCATAAAGCTCACCAAACTTTTTAGCATTCATAGACTTTAAGGAATCTACCTCAGTCTGAAGGCTATCAAGGGTTTCCTGATGATCATCATAAGCTCTACTTATTCTTTTTTTAGTGCCACATGTCTGCATAAAAACTAGAAAAACAATAGTTAACACTGCATAATTTACGTATTCTGTATATTTCATATAAAAATTATTAAAAAGTTATTTGTCTTTAAAATTCTGTTTTGGTTTTGGTTTTTCCACTTTACCTTTGGGTACTCTGTGGTAAGTCTGGGTTGACCAATAATCCGAATCATCACATCTGCAGTCCTCTACATGCTCACCGCATCGTGGGCAGTTGTCTTCTTCTGCATCCATAAATGATGTAACTTCCGCCTCAGTTTCCCTGTCTGAACCATCACCCTGCTCTTCATCACCCGCTGGTATGATTTTAACTGATTTGCCTTCTAAGACAAAATCTGCAAATTTTTTAATTCTTCCCAAGATGATGATTTTTTCTTTATATATTTAATCTTCGTTGTATTTGGTGTGAAAATCTTTGACCATGGTTAAAAATTTAGCTCCATAGTATTGCATATCCTTCTCATAGATCTCAAAAACTTGTGGAAACCCTTCTTGTTCGTTACTTATCCAGATCTCTCCACCTTCAGGTTTCACGCCAGTCATTTCCCAATATGCAATGTAATAAGCTGCTGCCTGCAGAAAATAATCATCTATCCATTTTCTCTTTTTTGCCTTTCTGGCGGTTTTAAAGTCAAGAATTATAATACCGCCGTTTTGGTTTTCGTATATAGCATCAGTTCGCCCTGCAAACCCACCGTTCTTTGTTGACCAAACTGCTTCCTCTAATTTATCAACTCTTTTTATTCTATCAAATGTGTCGGTGTTGTAAAAATTGTAGAATAAACGCTCGCCCATTCGCCGTTCATCTCTAGTAAATCCCTCGGATTCACAATAACTTTTTATTTTCTCGCGAGCCTCCATGAGTCTAAGCCTTTCTTCCCTCTCGAATGAAGTTAAAAAATATTCAATCATTTGGTGCATAACCGTACCCCGGTTTGCAGAAAATTTTGTAATCTTCTGAGCCTTCTCCGCACCTACTCTTTCTATCCAATGTTTAATTCCTGATTTATCAGCAAATTCACCTATTACTGTGGTTACTGAAGGCAACAGCTTGTCAATTCCTACATCGTAATACCTCTTGCCATTTAAACTGACCGTCTTTTTAAGTTCTTGTGATATCGACATTAAAATATTATTTCTTTTGCATTATTAAAGAACTCTGCAATAGGCACGTTATATTTGCTGATAAGTTTAAAAATAACTCGAATAGCAAATATGCCAAGCACTGCACTTAATAATGACAGCAATATTCTGCCTAAATTAAGATATCTGCGAGCTGGTGCTAATATTAGTAAAAAGGCAGCAGCTCCTGGCTCATCGATTCTTTCCATCTCTGGTATCAATACATCAGAAACTCCTAACTTTAAAAATAACTCATCATAGTCTCTGAGCTTTTGTAGAACATATCCTTCCTGGACAGTTTCATTATGGTTAGCAACCTCTTCTGGTAAATTTATTACAGTATATGCACGACCAACCCAATCAACACGAAAGCCACTTTCGTTAAGAGAATCAGTATTTTCTTCTAATACTTTCTTAACCTTTCGCCATAATCTTATTTCTCGAATTAGCTTAAATATAAACATATTTTATTTATTTTACTGAAAAACTACCTCATTGTTTAATGAGTCTTTTACTAGTTTTCGCCCTCTGAATATTCTGTTTTTTACAGTTTGTAGATTGATTCCCTTTTCCTTTGCTTGCATCATGTCAAGGATATCATTGTACGATCTATTATTCAAAAACCGTTCTACCATGTAAGGCTTGTATAAGGCAGGAAGTGATTTAATTGCTTCAGTGGTCTTATCAAACTTCTCTTGCAAAATATTGTCTTCCTCTAAATACTCATCATTAGTTAGATCGTCGTCTGCTATAGACGCAGGAACAGCAGCTCGGCGAACATCTTGACCAGCATCAGTAAATGCATTCATGCTGACTCTTTTTTGACGGTCTCTAATTTTACCTATTGCATCATTATAGGCTATCTTGTAAGCCCAGGTTGTAATCTGATAGTCTTCATTATATTGATCTATCTTCAGGAATATTTTAGTAAGTGTCGTAGATACAACATCCTGTGTTAACTCTGGATCTTTTAATATCTTATTTACATAACTTGTTAATCCTGGTTTTATTTTTTGGTATAGTTGAGAAAAAGATTCCTCAGATCTTGTATTTTTAAATTCACTTGCTAGTTGACGATAAGTTTTGTTCATTTATTAAGTCTTTAAGGGTTGAAAAACGAATGGGTGCATAATTCCAGAAGTCGATACACGCATTTATGCGAAGCTCTTCTGTTAAATTTGTTTTATGTGAAAATATAGTGTGGCCGTGGATGTGTATAGTACCAGAGCTCTTACCAGGCCAAACTCGTAATGGATAATGGCAAAGAACTAAATCTCGTTCTTCTAATATTACTATATCATTGTCAATAATGTTTATTGTCTCGTCAGCTTCCGACATGAGTGATATTGCATCATCGTCGTCGCTTACACAAAATATAATGTTACCATTCAGCCTAGATAACATATTTTCAGCTGTTATAGGATCCCAAGCAAAATTGCCAAGGTGAAACACTATGTCACTTTTAGATACCTTCTCATTCCACTTTTCAACAAGAGTATCATTCATCTCATTCAAAGTGCTAAAAGGTCGGTTTGCGATATCTATGATTTGCTTTCTGCCAAACCAAGTATCTGAAGTAATAAAGAAATCAAATGAAGGATCATCAATGGCCTTCAAAAGCTCTTCTTGGGTTTTTATCATGTAAGTTATTTAGAATACTAATATAACAAAAAAATTATTCAGTTGAAAATCTTCCTGAATCATCTGCTAAAGTCATCTCAATCATTTGCTTAGAATATTCATCGAGCTTATCTTTAGATGCCTTATCCATCTTCTCACCGTAGAAGTCTTCGTAAATCTTCTCATACATCTTCGCAGTCGAATCAAATGGTGGACCTGGTTGGCTATTTGGCTCAATAACGAATACCTTACCATTTTTATCTTTCATCATGTCAAAACATATCATAGGTAGGTTCTCATACATCTTAGAAAATTCTTTGATAACACTTGCATATTCAGATGGAATATTAGCCGGATCCTTTCTACAATACTTAAAATTCATTTTTGAATCTGCTCCGCCGTCGCCTGATTTTGCCTTTGCATTATTAGGCTGTCTTTCTTGCCAAAAGAACGGCTCTCCTTTAAATACAAAAAACCTCTGCTCTTCAGCCTTATCTATAAATTCAGAGAATGTATCAAATTTATTTTCGTCTGCCTTTTCAAAATCTTCTTTAGTCTTAAAAATTTGTATTCCCATTCCGCTGTGGCCTTGTGAGGGTTTTGCGATGATTGGGAAATTAAGTTTCTCTAGGGCATCTTCCTTAGTATAAACTGTAGTCGGAACATTTTCATGATCACCAGCTAACTTGTGAAATTCTTCTTTAGATCCTGATAAATCTACGTGCTTTGGAAGATTGTAAACGTTTTCTTCTTTTATTCTTCCAGAATCAATAAGCTTAGTAACAAGCTCTTTATTGTAAGTTAAAACAGGGTAATCCTTATTGATGTCTAAATCATCAATATTTTTTTCAGTTATTTGTGTAAAGAATTTGTTGCCTGCAAATCCCTTGTAAGATAACCAATACTGACCACTAGATCTTTTCGTAGCTAAATATACCTTCTTAAGGCCTGGGTATTGTTCAGAGAAATTCTCGTTGATAAATTGGTTAAAATCTAGTAGCTTCATTATTAGCTATTTTTTTTGAGTCTATTTGGCATTATCATAAATCCATGTCATAATTTTAGTAGATGGATTAAGAATAGAACCGTTGACTATGCTATATACTGTATTTATTAAGGTGTTTGATGGAATACCTTTGTAATCAACTAGATTGTGATCTATTTTTGGGAATGAAAATGCCTGAAAATCATTAGCTAGCATATCCTTAACTAGATCAAAGTGTCTTTCATAAATATGCATAGAGTCAACCGTGTGAGTATAACTTCCTAATTCTAGCTTTGGATAATGTGGAAGTAAAAGTCGATGCATCTGTTGTTGCAAAAAACAAAAGAATGCTATGTCTGTAGGAGTACCTAATATTGCATCATTAGATCTCATTGCAGTCTTCAGATATAACTTATTATTTCTAATATGAAAGTTTGAGTACATCGTACAAACAAAATCCTTATTACCTTTAAATTGATGACTAGGTTTATTGTAATGTAACACTGCCTGTCTAGTGTCTTTATCTGCAACTAATGAATCGTATGCCCACTGCCACTGGGAAACACCATGTTCATTCTCTTCCCTGAATATTAAATTACCATAAGCAGAATTAACCGTGCCGTCACCATTATCTAAATGTGCCCAAAACTTTGAATACTTAGATATGAAGTCAATATCATTACGACCTGTGAAATACCATAATAGCTCACCTGCTATATAGCGTAATTGGCTAGACCTGCGTTCATTCTCGTATAGTGGAAATTCTGGATCTTCAATATGAAGACTTACATTAAGCATTTCTTTACAAGCCATTCCACGAGGATTGCTAACACAATGCGGATCGCTGTAAAGCTCTGTTAAAAGTTCTTGATATACATCTGCAAATGTTTGACCTTTAAATGTTGCTATCATTGAAACTGTATTTGTATTTGATCATGACTTACCAATCTACTATGAATGGTGTCTTCAATAAATTTACTTATATCGTAGTGAATCACATCAGGAGTTAAATCTCTACAATTTATTAAGAGCTTGTTAGTAATACCACTTTTCATATATGCACGAGTAAACATATCACGCTCTTTAGCAATGCGTTCTTCGCTATTTTTGTGGTGGCTGTCACCGTCATCTCTAGACATTACAAAATATGGATCATTTACTAGGACAATTAGAAATAAATCATCTGTTAGTGTTTCTAGATATTGTTTTTCAATGTCAAATATGTAATCACCAGAATATCCTCGGTATAACGGAGAGTAAACAGATTCACCTAGGTGTGCTCTGTTTATAAGTAAGTTTTGATCTGTTTCACTAGCACTATGGATCATTTTAAACATACCATCATATAGCTTTGAACTGTAATCAATGCTAGTGTATATTGTTTTAGTTGGCGGTGTTGAGTAGTGTAGCTTATGAAATGATAAGTGTTTATACTTTTGTCTTAATAGCTCAGTTTGTGTATCTTTACCAGTACGGTCTTGGCCTTCTATAATTACTATCATGTGTTAAAAATTAGATTCTGTTATTCTAATATCGAAATCTGTAAAAGTTTCAAAGTCTCTATCGTCTGCAGACATCCTACGTTCTAAACTATCATTATTATCTCCTCGGTCCAATAAACGCTGCATTCTTACTTCATTGCTTACATCTAAGTAAATCACAGTACATTGCTTTCTATCAATTGGATCGACCTTGCTTAAACCTGCTGGTGTCATTATAAATAGATTGCAGTTTTTGAACTGTTTCCTAGTTGTTCCGTAATACCAATTATTAAACTTTACATATTCGTACCATTCCCCTGACAATAGCTTATTGTTAAAATCTTTCTTTTCTATAAAAAAATAATCTAAGCCGTCTATCTCTTTCTCCCTCTTAGGTCTCGTTGTGTAAGAAACTGCATATTTAAAGCCCCTGCTCTGTAATATCTTTCTTAGGTGATCCTTACCAGCAGCTGACTTACCTACTAAAATAACCTTACCCATTAATCAAGCAAAAGTTCAGTACCATCATAATTTGGCTTGATCTGCTCTGTGAAAAAAGCCTGTTGCGATTCAGCCTTAATAAATTTGTCATATACTTCTTCATCAAAGTTTTCGTATTCGTATACTTGCCCTGATACAAATCTTATTTTGAGTGTCTTTGTTATGTAGTTATAAATCGCACGCTCAATATACTTTGATCTATTTTGATCATTTTCAATTAACATATTCTTAAATTTTTTTATGTATCACCTTTATAATATAACAAAAAAAACTCAGATTAAAAAATATCTGGCATAGGAGTTTCAGCAGAAATTTTATTAATCATTTTTTTTGCATACATTTTGCTCTCAGATGCAAAATCACCCATATTTATGAACCAATCAATATATCTAGAATCAGTTTCATATACAGCCTTGAATGATTTTCCCTTATATTTACCAAAGTTAAATACAACTTGTTTTTTTCCATCTACCTCTTTAATAACGAATTTGCCATCAGAATCAATCATTCCTGATCTCTCTGGATTTATATCTAAGTCTATTTGATTAGGATCTTTAGATAAGCCATATATTTCTTTTTGCTTTTCGAAGACTTTCATGGTTGCTCTGATGTCGGTTTCAGCTCTATGAGAGCCCTCAAGTTCTGTGCCAAATAATCTGCGGTATACAGATTCTAAATCTCTGGATTCGTATTTTATGATTGCCTTATATGGATCGATTATATTTTTAGATCTGTAGTCAAATACTATCCCGCTTCTAATAAATTCCTCAATAATAAATGGCAGGTCAAAATAGAAAAGGTTATAACCTCCAAGATCAGCATCTCCTATGAAGTCAACTATCTCTTTAGCTACTGATCTGAAAGTAGGCTTGTCTTCCAGTTCTGAATCTTGTATTCCATGTTTATCTAGAGCTTCTTGCCTAGATTTTACACCCTCTGGATTTATCAAGCTGTAAAATTTATCGATCTCGTTTCCATCTGCATCAGTTTTTATCATGCAAATCTCGATAATTCTATCTTCAGTTCTTGAAATACCAGTTGTTTCTAGATCAATCCAAACAATTTCACCCATGTATATTAACTTTTGTAATTATATTCTATAGAATCAAAAAGTTTAAATGCAATTTTAAGAAAGAATTAAAAACCTCTATTGCCTTCTATAGCATTGGCAATTGCACCAGGAAGTCTCTGAAGTGTACTATTCAGTTGGCTTAGCGCGCCAGACATATCGGCACCTCCGCTTGCACCTCCTCCACCGGCTTCACCTCCACCACTATTTAATAGTTTTTCAAGATTCTCGAATGTTCCTGCTGGTCTATCTCCTGGTGCTGATGCGGTACCTTCTCCACCTGGATCTGCAGATCCTGCAGGCGGTGCTGATTCAGTGGCTTCTACGTTTCTTACAACTGCAGCCTTTAGCTCGTCTATTGCGATAGCAAGTTTTTTCAAGATTGTAACATCGAATCTTCGTCTGTTACCCATAGTACTGGTTACATGCATGAAGTCAGTCATTGCCTCAGCCTTTGGAATCTCGATCTTGTTAATTGCACTCGCAAACATGTTCATAGATCTTGCAGCCTTGCTAAACTCACTTGCGCCCTTACCAATTCTGATGTAAAAGTCTGCAAACATGTTTAATTTCTGAATGTTAGTTTTCCCAGCTTTCTTTTTACGACGCCGCATACTTCCCCATGATATACCATTTGAAGTAAGTTCAACCTCAGGTGCATCTTCTTCACCAAACAGAATATTAATACCTGCAGCTGTTGATGCCATGCCTAATGCAAGCTGGCGACCTGCAGTAAACATCCTAATCCTTTCTATTTTTCCAAACGCCATTCCAATTGACTCAATTTTGTTGGCTGCACCATCCATAACCTTAAGCCCTCTACTAACAGATCCTTGTGAAATATTATTTGCACCGAACATCACATCCTTTAGTCCGCTAGGTATTTGTGTTCCACCAGGTATACCGAATGCTAAAGAATAAAGACCTGTTCCTTTTACAAAATTTTGGCCAGCAGTTACTAAGTTCTCTCCCATTCCCTTAGGATCTGCTTTCATTACAGCTTTTAATGCTTCTGCTATTACTTTAACCTTTTCACCAGCTCCTGACACGGCATCAATACCTCTCTTTATTTCAGTTGGGTCAACATATAGATTAGCTAATATAGGGAAATTCTTAGATATCTCGCTAGGTACATTTCCACCTCCTGCAATAGCAAATGCAGATGAAACAAAAGAAACTCCTGCAACTACAGCCTTTCCTATATGTCCTTCTGGGCCAAATGGATCTTTACCACGCTTTGGTTCTGCAATTTTAGAAAACGTTTCTAAACCCTTAGCTATATTGGCAAGCTCAGAACCCGCTCCCTTAATTTTCTTTATACCCTGTGCAACGGCGTTTTCATTAAATCCAAAGACACCTCCAGCTCCAAACATAGCAGAAGAAGGCTTGCTTTGTCCACCTATTTGAGCGAATGCATCAGCTACAAACATCATTGCTGAAGACACTGCAGGTGCCAACAAGCCTGGGCCCTTTTCAGATGGGAATAAATTTTTCTTCTCAGTTAACTTTACAAATCCTAGTAATCCGTCAGATATTTCTTTTAACTGAGTACCTGCGCCTTTTATCTTCTTAATACCTTGTTTTACAGGGTTTTCCTTAAATGCAAAGAATTTTGCAGCACCTCCTAAAGCTTGAGAATCCTTACTCTGCCCTCCGATAGCTGCAAACGCTTCAGCAACAAACAAAATTGTCTTCTTGACTGCTGGTCCTAAAACACCCTGAGCACCTGTATTAGGATCATCAAATAGGTTGTCTTTCTCAGTTAAAGCAACAAATCCCATTAGACCGTCTGCTATATCTTTTAATTGTTTTCCTGCACCTTTAACTTTTTTGATACCTAGCTGCGTTGCACTTTCTCTTACAGGAAAGAAAAAACTAAACAGTCCACGTCTTCGGCCACCCTCAGGCTTTCCATCGTTTCCAATTGCTGCAAATGCTGCGTTTACAAATCCAATCGAATTCATAACAGCTTCAGCTAAAGTACCGGGCTGTGGATCTGCAGCATCACCGAACACAATCTTTGAGTTAGCCAATTTTTGGAACTCGGCTAAGCCTATCGCTATTTCCTTGAGTTGCTTTCCAGCGCCCTTAACTTTCTTAATACCTTGCTTAACTGGATTATCTTTAAATCCTAAAGCTCCAGCAAGCCCAAAGAATGCCTTAGAAGGTCTACTCTTCTTTCCTATTGCGCTAAATGCCGCGGATACTATACCCATTGAATTAACCACAGCCGCTGTAAGGGTTTTTGATCCTCCAAAGGTTTCACTCTTCGGATCACCAAAATCAATACCGGAATTCATTATATCGGCGAATGCCTTAAGGCCACTAGCTATTTCTCTTAACTGCTTACCTGCACCTCTAACCTTTCTAATACCTTGCTTAACAGGATTCTCTTTGAACCCTAAAGCGCCTCCAAGACCAAAGAATGCCTTAGATGGCTTACTTTTCTTGCCTATTGCCTCAAAACCGGCGGTAACAATACCCATTGAATTAACAACAGCAGCGGTTATTGTATTTGATCCTCCAAATGTTGGACTTTCTGGGTTTCCGAACTTGACGCCTGAACTTATTATATCAGCGAATGCCTTTAAACCCTTAGCTATTTTCGTTAATTCTCTACCTGCTCCTCTTACTTTCCTGATACCCTGCTTAACTGGGTTTTCTTTAAATCCTAAAGCACCAGCTATACCAAAGAATGCTCTAGATGGCTTACTTTTTTTACCAATAGCTTCAAAACCAGCTTGTACAACACCCATTGAGTTTATAACAGCTTCAGTTATAGTCCCTTTACCTGGGCCATTAGGATTTGAGGGATCTCCAAATGGTGGACCTGATGTTATCATTTGAGAATACGCCTGAAGTGCCTTTGCAATCTCAGTCAATCTCTTGCCTGCGTTCTTAGTGACCTTAATACCTCTATTAACTGCGTTTTGGCTAAAACCGATCATACCAAATAATCCAGGCGCCGGCGCACTTTCCTCCCCTATAGCTGCAAATGCCTGTTGAACCATACCGATTCCATTTACTACCATATATGCGAGAGTTTCCCCTCCAGTGTCGTCTGAACCGTCGGCCTTCTTAATAACCACATTACCTTCACCAACACCTTCTATCTTTCCAAAATCAATTGCACCAGCAGTTGACATAAATGCTCTAAGCCCTTTGACTATGCTGTCCATTGACTTGCCAGCATTCTTAGTTGCCTTAATACCCTGCGCAACTGCATTTTGGTTGAATCCAATCATGCCAAAGAGTCCTGGCGCAGGTGATGTGTTTTGTTCACCAATTGCAGCGAATGCCTGTTGAACCATTCCAACTCCATTTACGAGCCTGTAAGCTAATGTTTCCCCCTTAAGGTCTTCTTGGCCATTAGCTTTCTTAATTGTTACATTGCCATCTCCTTTATTCTCAACCTTACCAAAAGGTATTGTGTCCGATAGCGCCATGAATGCTTTCAAGCCATTAGCTATCGATATTAGGCTCTTTCCAGCCTTTTTCGTTGCGCTTATACCAGCCTCAGTGTTGCTAGGTTTAATCTTAATACCTAGCATATACTTAGCCCCTCCGCCTGCATTAGCAAATGCTGCACTTATAGATGTGATTCCAACGGCAAGATCCTCTGCGTCAGTTTGTGTAAATTTGACAGCCTTATACTTGGCTAAACCTTTTGATAGATCGACCAGCGCGCCACCTATCAATGACATAGACGCTGCTGATCCGGCTACAGCCGCAGTCTCAAACGGTGCTGCTATTGCATTTCCAATACTTCCTAAAAATCCGCCAAAACCTCCGCCTTTTGTTTCAAATGGACCATTACTAAATGCAGCTTTAATTACTGTGAGCACAGCCCCCATGTTTTCAGCATCTTCTTTAGTGAACTTTGCTTCCTTAAACTTAACTAATCCTTTTGATAATTCTACCAGTGATAATCCGATGGCTCCATACATAACTGGACCTAATAGCACACTACCTGCGGAAGCAAATACTGCTAGACCCATCAATGCCATTACTAGTCCGACCTCAAGCAAGACTGCCCCTTGGACGACAGCGTCCATCATCTTCATTCCCTTGGTTGCTTCTGCAAATTTTTTGTATCCAAAACTGAATACTAGCAGTCCTAATCCTAATGCTGCAAACGCTGCTAGGCCGTAAAGAAGTATCTGTGGACCCAAAGGATTTTTAGCAATAATGTTGCCGGCAAGACCAAATACACCTAGCATACCTACTAAGACAAGCATTTGAATTCCAACAGATTTAAATGTTACACCTGCTTTGCTTATGGCTAGTGCAAATATAAAATATCCAGCGCCAAATGCAGCTAATCCGAGACCTACAAATGCCACTGCACGACCACCCTTTCTTATTTGTTTAGCACCAGCACCTATTATCCTAAATACAAGTGCCATACTTAATAGAAGTCCTACACCAACTAACGCTAATTGTGGCATCGCTATTACAGCCAATGAAATTAGCATAAGTACACCGAACCCTATAGCAAATTCTGTTAACCCGTATCCTATCTGCTCTATTGCATTGGCACCTGCTTTTATCTCTTTAGCCTGTCTGCCCATTGCCGAGAATGTACGGCCTGCCATTCTAACTATAAAGAATACTATTGGAGCACCTATTGCCGCAGGTATTGCTAATAGCGACGATATCGCCATGGCTTTCATGAAACGCAATATACCATCGCCTACCGCAGTAAGCGCCTCTCCACCTTCCCTGAGCTTTGTAATTTGTTGTTTATCGTCGAACTCTTCACCAAGCTTATCTAAAAGGTTTCCTATCGAATCTATACCTTTATTGATAGACTTTGATCTTCGGCCCAACCTTCGAAGGGCACGACCAAGTGCTAAGATACCACCCGATACCAACATGATTGCTTCTCCAGCTCTTCCAAGTCTTGCTGACATTCCGCCATCACCTCCACCACCGCCTCCTCTGGTGTTTGCAGCAATTTGTTTTAAGAGAGTAGTTTGCCCCTGTAATTCACTTGCGATTGCCGTGTTTATCTCTACTAACGAGGACATATCACCAGTGGCAACGGCCTGGCCGGCAGCAGCGCTACCACCGCCGCCAGCTCCACCTTGGTCCACTAGCTCCTGGAACTTCTGTTCAAGAGCCTTTAATGGGGACATTAAATCTTCTAGCTTAAAACGAGCCATCTAGGCAATAGACCTTTTTTTAGAGTTTAGGCATCTTTAAACTCGGCATTTTCATGCCAGAGCTACCCATCAGTTTAGACGGATTTCCTAAAGTCTTTTTGTATTTATCCATGTCGAGTTGTCCTTCTTGATCAGCTTGCTGTTTCTTTTCATGTTCGTTTCTTTCTTCAACAATATCGTTGTACGACTCGATGGTAAATTCAAATTCATAAAATGGAAGAGCATCAATTTCACTGACTTGCATGTGAAGCTTTTCCATCAATATGACCCTCGTTTTAAAGAAGTTCAGAAGAGATATCTGAAATAACGAAAAGAGATTTGAGCCCTCCGGGAAACGTTAAGGGCACGGTGATCTCAGCACCGCAACCTTCACAATCAAAGATCATTTCTTGTTTCACACCAACTCGCATTCTCTCAGCTAATCGATAAATTAAAGCATATTTCGTGGCATCCCAACCTTGCATGTTAGAAACAGACTGAAATATTTCTCGGTCACTCCATCCGCGCCATTCTCTTTGCAGATATGGCATTGTAGTTACACTGGACTTATCCCACTTTTTGCCTTCTTGCTCTTTTGCCTTAATCCATTCACTAAGCTGGCGCATAACTCCAATTGTTGGAGGAGCCATGTAAATAGTTCCGTAGTTTTTAGTTTCAATTGCGTAAGACTTTGTATGATCATCATAATACTTTTCAATCTCCATATCAGGTCTTTCGAATTGAAGGTTTGATGTTTTAAGTTCCATTTGATCACCGAACGAACAAACACCAGAACATTTACGTGATCCGACAGGCATCATTAGTTGTTGTTCTCCTTGTTTAAATGTAAGCTCTCTGATGCTCAGAATCACATAGATTCTATCTTCTTCTAGAATATCTCTATATGATCCTCTCTGTTGCCCAAACATGACCTTACAACATCCTACGAGGATCTCATTTAACTTTTCATCAACATCATTGATGTCATCTTCATTCATTGTAGAGAAGTCTCTGATTTCTGCAACTCTTGCCGCTCTAATATGAATCTCGAAATCATCTCTATAGAATTTTCCACCTGAAGGGAATAGCTTTGTGTCTAAAGAATGATAACCTGTTAGTTCACGCATTCTCTTGATCTTAGGATCATCGGGATTAACCGATCTGTTGCGCTCATGTGCAACCCTACCTAAGTTAGTGATAGTTCCTTTATCATCAGTTTCAGCAACTTTATCCTCATAAGAGTCAACATCTACGGCTTCTTCGGTAGGACCGGTTGGACCTGCGCCCTTGGGTGCCGCCTTTGCTGCCGCTTCAGCTTCCTTTGCTTCAAATTCCTTTTTCAAGTTTTCTTGGTGTGCCTTTCTGTCATCACCATGTACATTTCCAAAATTGTTATCCATGTTTTTGTTATTTTAATTTTTTTGACTAAATTGTTTTTGAATATTTGTTTCTTCCACTATATGTTGGATAATTAGCTGTCTGATATATTTAGACAATGCCATAGGTTTTGTTCCCTGTTCCATTGATTTAGAAATTATAATAGAATTTAGAGCATCTTCATGTTCACTTGATAGCAAAACCTGAAGCTTTCTTGTGAGTTTCTTCTTTTTTGGTATTAATTCAACTATACTTTCGTTATATCCATACTTTGAACTATCTGCTTTAAAATGTTTAATCCAATAATCAACCCTCTCCATGACTGTTGCTATGCTAGCATCGTCTTCGAAAGACTCGATTAGTGTTTTATCAAAACTATCAATTCCAAAATGTTGAATTGCCTTTTTGATGTATTTGCCAGATCCATAAAAGTTAGGATTGTCGTTAGTTGAATAACCAATGTAAACCTTACCGTTTGATTTATGTGTTACTTTAAAAATTACCATTAGTTAATCTATATTATGTATTATATATCATGTCTAATCTTGGAAAATAAAAAAAGGGCCAATTTTTTTGGCCCTTTTTAAAATAATTGAGAGTTTGAATTATCCTCCAACGTTCTCCTCAACCCAGTGGTCACAACGGTATGTCATTGACAATTCAGCTGGATCGTTGGTCTCGTAATTTAATTCATCTAAGAATTCAGGAGCACCAGTTGGGAAGATGTCATTTAGAGTAATCTTTCTAAATACATCACCAGGACGGTTGTACTGTACGATAATTGCACTACCAACATAGTCTCTCTTAAGACCCATCTCAGCAGTTAATGGATCGTAGATCAACTTATACCAGTTTCTCATAGTGTTGTAAATGAAGTTCTCATTTGCATCATTCAAGTTCAATGTGAAGTTCATACTTACATCAATGAAAGTCTGACCTGGCATTGAAGCGAATGAACGATCAGCAAATTTGTACTTTTGTCCTACAGCGTCAACTGATGGGTTAAGTCCGTTAAGACCACCAATAGATTTGACGTGCTCAAGCAATACTGCTGTGTCAGCTCCAATTGAAGGAGGTGTAAACAAAGTCACCTCAAACAAACTGGGATATATTGGCTCGAAAAGGTTATTACTCGTTCTACTCTGTGTATAATGCGGAAGTGGCATATTCTATCTCTTTTTTTTATTTATCTATCTGTTATTGGAAGTTTCCACTGCTAATCGCTCCAGTTCTCAAGATTGTTGTTCTCTGTACGAGAATTTCCATACCTCTAACAGGCTCGATGAAGGTGTCAATTATTCCAATGTTTCTGTCAATAACTTCTGGCGGGTTATTTGTTTCATCCATCACGTTTCTGAAGTCAAATACTCCATCGTCGTTCTGAACAGTTTGCAAGAAGTTGTTTGCTAACGTTACGATCTCTAGTCTTGTTTGTGGAGTGTTAAACTCAAACAAGTAGTTTTTCAAGATTGCGTCGATACCATCTTGGATATAGATCACTACTTCTCTAACGTTAATTGAGCTAAGTGCAGATGTTGGATTCTGCTGTGCCGTTTTGTTAGCAAAGATAGTAGGCCCAGTTCCACTTTGGAAGATGATTGGGTTGAGACCAAATGGCTCGATATTTGCTCTATCACTAGTATCAAGATTCGTTTCAAGACCGACTAATCCAGCACCACCTAAGACTCCGCGTCGTACTCCAGCAACCAATGACCATGGTAATGCATTTTCAAACTTGTTAATGAAGTTGTTTGATACGTAAGCTGCGGGCGGTACGCTGATATTTCTTCCTAAGTCTCGTACTTGTACGAATGGGAAGAAGTAGAATCCAAAGCTGGCGCCATCCGCAATAGATGGTAGTGAGTATCTCACTGTTGGATTCTTGCTTAGATCACCACCCTCAGCAATAAATCTTGTAGAAAGCGTTTTAGTTGCATCTAGGAATGATGGATCAGTGCTCTTCTTGAAATCTCTAGCAGAAGGCGCATTGATAATCGCAGAAGCATTCTTTCTGCTTGAACATAGTTTTGTGTAAACAGATTTTGAATTAGCTTCAATACCGTTACCAAACGTATCTACTAAATATCTGAAGTTAATGATGTCTCTGTCAGTCAGTGCTTTGAACAAGTTTGTTCCAGCTCCGATTGTATCGTTGAGGATATCGTTTTGACGATCATTAGTTCCATCAGGCACGTGCTTAGTTGGATCAAGTGAAAACCCATCTAGTTTGAATACATTTAGGTAGTCAAACCATTGGTCGATTGGGTAGTAAAGTTCAACCTTCTTAACTCCAGCAGTTGTGCCGTCGTTTTGAGTATCTACTAAGATCTCAGATTGTGTTGTTACTAGAATAGCAGTAGTTCCTGCTGGGATAGCAGCATAATTAGCAGTAGTTTTACCACCCTGAACTTCATTAATTCTAGTTAATCTAGATGGGTTGCTTAGATCGCCATCACTATGTACTAGGTATCTTCCAACAGCAACATCTCCATTCACAACCTCATCTTCAGTAGCGGCGATGAGAACTTGGTTAGGGAATAATGTTGGCTCATCAGATGAATCTGCTAAGATATCAACAGTTAAGTTAAGATCTCCTTTTAACGTTATAACATTAAGGCAGTTAGCCGTTGCGAATGTACCACTAGATGTTAAGAATCCACCAGTACCTGGGCTAGCTGTGTCAATGTTAAACTTAGTGAAATCAGTTGCTCCTAATGGAGTAGCATAATTCTCATCTGTGTAAGGACTTACTTTAGCTATAGTTAGATTGTATGCAGGGTCACTAATAGCAATACCAGTGTCTGTTTCGTGTATGTAGCCATAAGTCGCTTCATCAAATACTAAGAACGATTGTGTGTCAGTTGTTACACCACCATTAGTATACGAATAGATTGCAGTGTCCCCATCAGTAAAAGTTCCAGAAGAAACTTGGGTATAAAGTGCAGATGCAGGCGCGCCTACAATTTTTGTAGTTTGTGCAGAGCCGTCCCACTCATGTACTATGTAGTCTAAGTCAGTAGGGTTTAGGTATGTTAATATATCACCAACAGTGACCGGGAAGTCTCCTACAACAATACCTCCAACCGCAGATAGTGAAATAGTAACAGAACCTGTTAATACTTGCTTGCCAATAACTGGTACATATTCGTTGCTAACTGCACCTTTTAAATAAGTACCTATAGTAGTTGCGGTGTTTGCTGTCATTGCGCTTAGGGCATCATATAAAGTTTCTCCAGCAGATCCAGTAACAGTAATCTCAATGTCCCCAGAAGCGTTTGTGCTAACGGCCACAACATCGGTAGCAGAAACTTCTACGGTATTAGGAGTAGAGAATTCTTTACAGCTCTCGACATCTGACTTAATAGCTCCTTGGTAAGAAAGGAAGTTAACAGTTGATGGTTGCGACTTCTCCAGGTTGTGTCCTATTAAGTCAATACCTCCAGCAACTCCATCGATTAAGAAGTCTCCTGAGAATAGGTCTTCGTTAACTGTTACGAAAAGACCTGTAGTTGCAGTGTCTCTGTTTATTAAGTTCTCGATAAAAAGATTGTTTCCAAGCTGATCAATAAAGTTTGGAATTAAACAAGCCGTATATCTTGCGATTTCGTTAACTTCTGGCAAGTTCAAGAACTCAGTTATTGAGGTATCACTATCGTCAGTAGCAACTTTCTTTCTTAAAAGACCAGAGCTCTTATCAAAATATGGTTGGAATAATGGATCAGCATCAAATCTTTCGTATGGATTTGCTAGAGAAAAATCTCCACCAAAGTTACCTTCGATTACAGAAACATCTACCATAAAGTCAGATATCAAACTGTCCTTATCTAAGAATCCAGGGATGTTTGCAGATCCGTAAAATTCTTCAACTGTAATGTCAAATCCAGCTACATTTTCTGCTGCTGCCTTTTTAACAAATACAGATACAGCATTTTGGCCTAGATTAACAAAATCTAATAGGTTATTAGTAGAAGCGCCAGATAAAGCATCTCTGTTAACAGCAGGCGAAACATTATCTAAGAATGCATCACTGTCTGGGAAGAAGAATCTGTCTCTGTTATAGAATCCTTGATATTCTCCATTCTTTGGAGTGTTAACCTGTACATTACCTGGTGTAGCACCAGTTGCAAATTGAATATATTCAACCTGATCGTTTTCGTCTAGATTTAAAAGATTCATTGCTAAAATTGGACCTCTCTCAAGAGCAACTAAACAACTTCTATGGAAGAAAGAATCTTTCTTTTCTAAGTTTCTATCAATATCGCCGAAAACTTGCTTAAAGAAAGCAGTATCTGGAACAAACACTGGCGTATTGAATGGACCTTTTTTAGAAAAACCTACAACCAATCTAATCTGGTTAGCTGGAATGTTAACAACTTGACTCTTGTCAAATTCGAATCTATACGTTCCAGAGGCTTTCAGCGACGTTATTTGCGGATCTAATGCCATTTTATAATATTTTTTTACTAAGATTTGATTTATATATCAGCTACAATTAGTATTTTTATCTGATAATTTTTTAAATGATATCGTAAATATCATAGTTAAGATTTCCACCCTTAGAGTCGGACTCTAAGATTTTATCTATCTTGTCCTGATCGCCAAAATCAACATATTCATAAATCTCCTCAGCAAATTCAGTGAAGTCCATAGTATTGAAAAATTCACATCCATTTATGCATGTCATAATTAGATCATCATTGCCAAGTTGGCCTGCATAAGATCCATTTGGCATTCTACCAAAAGAATTAGCCTCATTTACTGTTTCTGTTTCGTTGAATACAATTCTATTTTGAACCACATATTTTTTAAAGTTTTGGCAAAAAATAGGTTTATTATCACTTTTTACTTTAAGACCAAATTTTAGTGATGTTCCGTCAACGCGGTGCTTAAATTTGACAATAGTCTCCTCATCAAAATTATTTCTTGCTGGAAAAACAGTTTCTAGCCTTTTTACAACTTCCGATCCAAAAACATTCCATTCTATTATCATTTTTAGGTTCTCTGGGTAAAATACCTCAAAACCTAAGACATACAAAACCTTTGAGAACTCTTCTATAGAGTGTTCGTTACTCCTAAATCTTGCAATCTGGCGCATTCTAAAAAAGTCAACAAATGAACCGGGTGTGTGTACTTTATCAAAGTCCTTCGAGTCCATTATTTCCACCTTAAATATATTGATAACTGAATAATCTCCGCCTGCTCCCTCTGCAATATCAACTGAAAACATGTAATAGTTCAGCTCATCAGATGCATCATCAATATCAAAATCAGGATCCCAAACTAGACCTTGGTAATCTATACCTTCTCCTTCAAACTCTGGAATGTCTCTAAAAACGAATTCTTTTCTATTTTGTCCAAGTTTTTTAATACTATCTGGACTTAATAATAAAGACGATGATGCTATAAACTGATTTCCGTATTGGCGGTTAAAAGCCTCCTCGCTTCCAAGGTTTGAAACTTCTTGCTGCATCCATGCCTCATCACGTCCTGGGACATCCCACCAATCCACTCTAAATGGTGTATACTCATTCAGTCCTGATGAAGCGCCATTGTAAATATCGTAAAACTTATTAAATCCGTTTGGTGTGCTTGTTATAATAACCTTTGATGTCGTGGATGCCGAAATTGTTGGATAAACGTTCTCATAAAAAGTATCAACAAACTGATTTGGAATATGTGCAAACTCATCCATAAATAGAAGATGGATCGTGAAACCGATAGCAGCCTTCTTAGTAGTTGTTTGTCCAATAATTCTGCAACCATTATCAAATTTTGAACTAAATACGTCCCATTTTATCACACCAGGTTTAAGAAAGAAAGGCAAGTGGGTTAAGATAGTTTTACCCTTATCAATAATCTCTCTTGTGGTTGCACCTTTATTTGAAAGAACTAGTGCGTTTTTATCAAAATTAAAAAGTGAGTACCATGCAACAAAAATTGATGAACATATAGTTTTTCCTACCTGTCGGCTTGCTAAGCATACATTGAACCTTTCGTTTTGAAATTGCTCTAGCATTTCTTCCTGATAAGGTCTTAGTGTTATAGACTTCAAGCCCTCATCTGTCATTACAGTACAATAGGTATTTGCAAAATAAACTATATCAGTAGCACACTTTCGTATTTCCTTAATTTCCTTATCTGTATAATTAAATACAATGTTACCCTTTCTGAGATTTGGATCACCACTATGAAAGGGGTGTGCTTTTGGTTTATAGCCCTCATCTAAAGCAATCATCAATTGGTTAACTTTTTCAGTTGACCAAGAAAAATTACTTTCTGCAGCATCTACACTGAAGTCAAATCCTGCACTATGTGGTTGCGGTTTCGCCATTTTCTATAACACCTAATATAAAGTCTATATGAATCATCTCCATTTTAATATCATTCAGAATGATAGGCGTTCCGTTGCCTTTTATTTTATAGACTATATCACCTTTTTTAACTTTATCACAATCTCCGGCTGCTAATACTATTGCAGTTCTACCTACTTCTAATTTATCCTTTGGAACAAACAAACCAGATTCGGTTTCGGTTAATCCATCTTCATCTAAATCTTTGATAAGAATAAATTTATTCTTCATCTTCACTTGAATCGACATCTTGTATATTTTCTTCGTTTATTGAATTTTGTAAAGCTTTCATTAAATCCTTAGTTCCCCTTGATTTCACACCGGATTCGCCTTTAAGTTTTTTGTTACTAGTTCCATGATAAACATCTAGATCTCTAGATATTTTTTTAGCGTTCTCTTCAATTGCAACCATGTACATTGTTTGGCTCTTAATTATATCTAGCATAGTTCTTTGCAAATCACTAAGAACTTCAAACATTCTAGGCGAAACATCACCCTCATCAATAGTTGCCATCAATGTAGTTATAGCCTTTTCGCTATTTTCCATCTGTCTTATTAACGAAGTCAATGCGTACTTATCAAGTTCGCTTTTAGCCTTAATGTACTCCTGTTCTTCGATAATTTCTTCACTCAAATAAAATTTTAAGAGTGAGTCCATTACTTTTGTAGCCTTTTTCTTAGCGCGTTCTAGACCGACATTTATGCTAGTCTTTCTAACGGGCCTTAAATCTGGAGCATCGGAAAGTCCAGGAACTTCATCTGGTAAATCTGAGCCTAATATATCATCTAGGCTCTCTCTAAGATTTTTCTTAGATTCTTCCATGTATCTTTATTTATATTATATATTATCTTGGATTATTAGTGCGTGGAACTAATAGCCTTGGAGATGCATTGTCAATTAATAAAGCTAAACTTGTGTCATTAACCACATATTGGCTCAATACTAAATTCTGTTCTTCTATTTCTATTGGAGTATTCCATATTCTATTGTTTGTAAAGTCAACATCAGAAGCTAATAACCTCCAAGAATGTCCGCTAGGCACTGCTACAGGACTAATCGTAATGGTGTTTTCGTACACCTTTTTAAGTTCACCTGTAGAACCCGCATTTGGTTGTGTCACGTTCATTTGAGTTTCGTAAACAAATAAACTTAATTGCCTAGCTTTATTGTTAAGATTTATGACATATGAATAAAAATTATTAGCAAGAAACTGGAATGGCATATCAAACTCATATTTAGTATCATTTATGTTTACTATGAAAGCACCTACGGTTTGTATTAATGAAAAATATTCTTGGTCATTTGACTCGTAAACAAAAAATCTGCTTCCGCCTTCTTTCTTAAATTTAGCATTTGGGTTTATAGTAGCATCTACAAATGGGGTATTCAGTATCACTGTATTACCTGAAATCGACAATATTTCCTGAATACCATTATATGAATTTGTGCCAGTTATTCGCAAGAAATCACCAGCTACTACCTTTCTATTTGCAGGCTGTGGCAAACCATTTGTACTCAATGCAGCTCGGCCACCGATATCTGAAACTGCCGTTATTAGTACGTTGCTTCCTATTTGGTTTATATATGTTGGCCTTATCCATCCTGTGAATGCCCTATTTTGTTCTGCAGTCCAACCATCTGTAAATCGGTACTCTACTGCCTCTTCACCCTTTTTCATTGAGCTCAGCTTATAATGGTATTTAGAGATTATTGTATAGAAATTGTAAACGTTTTCCTGTTTTATAATAAGTTGTTTATCAAGAATCCGCCTTACGTAATCGTTATCTTGGTTACCAATTGTGTTATAAAGCTTAGGCTTGCGTACATCCTTAAATTCTTTTTCTCGCTCTTCCCCAAATTCTTCTTCAACTGACGTAACAATAGCATCTTTTACAGCTTCTATGTTTTTATCTGGATATTGTACTGCCGTTCTCTGCTGATATTGTACTAAACTAACCCGCCAATAAGATCCTGCATATAAGAAGTCATCTGGCTCTGCTATTGCATCTACTTCATAAACCTTATTAAGATATTGCTCAAAATAAAGATAATCTCGCATCTCAGGTTTTGCTCCTGCCCCGAAAACTTTCTCGAACTCTGATTTTACAATATGCACTTCAAATTGAACTGGGTAGTCAATCATTAAAGGGTTAAATTGCAATTCCCTTGTCGGAAATGCATTATCGGGAATCATCAGCTTGACCTCTGCAGTGTCAATAACATCAAATAATGAATATTCCTTTAATATAACATCTTTTGATCTTTGATCAGCCTGTGTTTTAAAGTATTTAACACAAAATCCGAATATCTGAGAAGCTACAGAAGACAATTGATTGTACATCTGACTTGCTCTTGACAAATCGTAAGGATTCCATGTAGATTCACAGCAATCGACTACAAGGTTTTGTGCACCTGACATAGACTGACTATCGCAGCACTCAACCTGCGGTACTCTACAGATCACACCGCCATCTGTTACTATTTCTAGTGCAATTGATTTAAACTCTAAAGTGCAATCACCAACTTGTGTATATTTGTATTGAATCCAGAAAGGTTCCTCAGGATTTAATAGTAAAGCTGCTAGGTTTTCGTTTGTTAAGTCTACATAATCAGAATATGCAACTCCATCGGTTCCCCATCTGAATTGTTTTGTATAGAAACAATCTGTGGACTCTCCTTCTACTTCATCAGTAAATGATACAACTTCAACAACATTTTTATAAGGTTCTTGAAGCGATATTAGAATGGCATCGCCATTTTCATTTGTAGTGGTTCCGTTTACAGCCATTAGACATTGAGTGAATTACTTGCCTTTTATATATCTTAATAAGCTGAATAGTCAGTTTTAACAAGTAGTACTGGGTTATCTTCTTCGAGCTGAGGATCAATACTTTCTAAAACCAATGCAAGTTCTGGATCATCATGGTCCATCTGTGCCAACGCAAGAGCCTCAAAGAATAGACTTGCATCCATTTGAAAAAATGGAGATCTAGATAAAAATGAATTTTTCATTAGACCCATCTCTATCAATTTCATATTGAATCTGTCTAAGTTTTTTCTTGATAAAACTCTTGGAAGATCCATAAATCCTTCTTGGATCTTAAAGTTAAAACCAAAAACGTCCTTGCCTTCATGCTTAAACAATCTGGTGTAGTTTTTATCTTTTGATACGTTAAAAGACACAAGTCTTAGATTAGACATACTATTAAGTATCTTCCATATAAAAATTACTGAATTAAGCTTTAGAGACTTAAAGTCACCACCTTCACCAGACTTTGCTATATGACTAAGCCTACTGGAAGTCTCTATGGCATTTTTTAGGTGTGATGCTCTTACTATGAAATGATCTGAATCCTTATCTCTAGAATAATTATGGCAAGTACTCTTAACTCTAGATATTAAAATCGAATCTGTATGATCATATCTAAAGAGAGTAAAATGTATTCTTGTTGGTATACTAAATTCCGAAGTATTAATTAGCATTGACATGCATCTGTTTTTCTAACTTATTTATCGATGCTTTAACTGTTGTAGGTTCCATCTTTAAAGCTAACTCAAATTCTCTAGTACCAATTTCATTAAGCTTTAAATACATTTTAAGAGCTTCAGGGTTAGGTGACCAATTATCTTTAGTCTTTGTCGAAGCCTTTTTAACCTTGGTATAGATCCATGAAGGCGTTCGGTTAAATTTTGAAGCAACCAATCTCCAGCTATTTGCAATGCCTACAGGGTTAGTTTTTAAGCCATTGAACATATTAGCTTGAATAGGATATTTAATACTCATAAATCTTTGAGTCATAAATGAATTCTTAGACTTGTCATAGTCTTTTATTTTCTCCCACTCGAGATCAGACGATCCAAATAGTTTTGATATGTAGTCAAATAGCTTCATGTATATTTTAGAACAAACTTTGATTTTGTTTAGCATCTGTAATAAATGACATATCGCTGTCTCCTGCATCTTTTAAGAATGATGACGATTGTGCCATTTCTAAATCCTTTGTAACAAAATCGCTATTAGCTAATAGAGATTTCATATTTTTAAACTTAGATAAGTCTGTTTTATTATTTATATTGTTGCTAATATCGTCTTCCATTGCTTCTAATACTTCCGATGGAACTAAATCAGTTGACAGTATCATCAACTTGCAATTAAGCTTAATTGATTCTATGATATCTTCCTGCGTTTTGTCTTGTATATTTAAGTTCTTAATAATAGTGTTAGCCATATAAGTGCAGGCATCGTCAGTTAAAAGATTTGATATTGACAAATCATTGTATTTTTTTGCATATTCAATACAAATTTTAGAAGCCTTCTTATCGCTCACACCATACTTGCGCTCCTTACCGTCCTTGCCCGCAACAATTTTTGTATAGACTGGCGGAACATTGTCACCAGCGTCACCTGTTAAAACTTTGTTAAGTTTAAATATTTCTACATTTAATTCAGAGGGATCAATCTTTTTCTTCTTGATAACCGACTCTAGCTTTTGCTTAGTTTGGTTTTCACTTATAGATGACATGTTAAATATGTCAACGCCTTCGTCATCTTCCTTATGACTAATCCAGTTATTGAAACCTATGGGAACAGACAAGTTTTTGTGAGTTGGGCTGTAAAATAAGATATGGTTGTCGCCACTTCTCTGGATCAATTGCATTAAGTCTCTGTCCCCTGAAAAAATTATAGAAGATGTACCGTCATTTATTAGTCTCTCAGACCATGCCCATACTAGGTCATCTCCTTCTGCACCTGCAGCTTTTGAAATACTAACTCCATATTGTGCGAGAATCTTTGTAAATGATTCAGAAGCCTTTTGAAAATTGTCCCAATTGACTTTATTGTTTTTCTTTCTACTACCCTTATAATCTAATTCAGGATGGAATGGCTTTCGCCATGATTTAGAATCCTGTGCCCATACTATATTGCCAATAAGTCCATCGAATAGTCTTATTTGATAAGTAAGGTCTGTTGCTAGTTTTCTAACAAAGACTGCAATAGAGTTTTCATCTGCTAATAATTCACCAGATCTAGAACTTGGATTTACAAACAAGGTTCTAAATAAAAAGTAATTTCCGTCTATTAATAATGTGTATCTGTTATTTGCCATATACTTAATATAACACTTTTTTTGTTAAAAATAAAATTTATGCTTCGTTAATTATTGATTGCAGTTCATAAATACAAGCTAACATAGACACTACCGGGTCAACAACAAATTGACGTTGTGATTGGTACTTAGCGACACATACAACTATTTGTGGTATAAGTGAAATGTATGAACTAAACTCCTGCTGAATGTATTCTATAAACTCACTACCAAGAGATGATAAAACATCATCAACCCTGTTTGAGTAATTAGACACCATATATTGATAATTTTTAACAGGATCTGTATTGTCAATAACTAAATCAAACACATCCTTGTATATAGAGTTGAACTTTTTAATATCTTCAACAGTGATCATATCATCACCCTGTGACTTAAATCCCTGAAGCATATTAAGTATTGTTCTTAAATCTGGGAATTTTCTTTTTACAAGCTCTACAGCCGCATACTTATCGATCTTAATCCCTTCATCTTTACAAATGTTAAGGACACGTATAATGTATGACTTCATGATTTCAGCCTCCTCCTCTTTTGTAAAATCGAAGTCTATTAGTTCGAACCTAGACTGAATAGGATCTGGTACCTTGTTTATATAGTTGCATGTTGCAACAAAGCGGGCATTGGCCGAAAACTGATCCATAGTCGCTCTTAATGCTTTAAAGAACTGATCAGATACGCCATCGATCTCATCTAGTAGAATTATTTTCATTTTGTTAGATGCATCCATCACTGACCTGTTAGCACAAAAATCCGTGATTCTTGTTCTGACGACATCTATGCTAGTATCGGTTGAAGCGTTAATATAAAGGTATGGATGACTAAAGTGTTTCACCAATGCCTTAGCAGCGCTAGTCTTACCAGTTCCTGGAGATCCATATAGCAGCAAATGTTGATAGATTCCTTTGTTAAGTTTATTGTTAAGCCTTTCAGGTACTATTAAATCATCTAAATTCTTGGGCCTATATTTTTCAGTAAGTAGTATTGAACTTATATTTTTCATTTGAAATATTGTAGAAATGTATATAAATTATATCATTAGCTATCAATTTGTTTACAATAGATACTGTATTATGCAAAGAAGGCGAAGTTTACGTAAGATAAAAACTCCTGCAAATTCACCATCACTAAAAACCAAAGTGGTAAGATCAAGAATAGGCGAACCACGCGATGACGTCACTATATCTCGTCGGATAAAATCAACAAAAACCAGGATAGAACCCACTAAGATGCCTAGAAATAAAACTAGGACTTTAGGTATGCCTAATATAAAATTTGGCAAGGTAGATCCTGTGTTTAGGGGAGAAACTATTTATATCGTGGGCGGTGGTCCATCATTAAAGTCATTTGATTTTGACTCGCTTAAACTTAAAAAAACTATAGCTATAAACAAAGCATTTTATAGCGTACCATTTGCTTCTGTTTTGTATTGGACTGATTCTAGGGTTTACAATTGGTATCAAAATGATATTGACAATTTTAATGGATTAAAGTTTACAATAGGCAGGAATCGTAATTATAACGATAGTGTTACAGTTTTAAGGAAAGGAAACAAGTTTGGGCTTGAAGAAAATTCAGATGCAATCGCACATGGTAATAATAGTGGCTATGCTGCAATAAATCTTGCATATCATCTCGGTGCATCCAAGATTGTTCTACTAGGATTTGACATGGTAACAAACGATCATGAATCGCATTTTCATGACGGATACCCAACAAGAAAAACCAAAAACTCAACCTACCAAATACAGTTCATTCCTGCATTTCCACATATAGCAAGTGCCTTAAAAAATAAAAAAATAAAGGTTTACAATACAAATCCGAAAAGCCTTTTAGATTGCTTTCCAAAGATTACATTAGATCAAGGTTTAAAACTATGATTTAGCAGTCTTTCTAGCATATTTTATGAACTCTTTTTGTTCTTTTTTTAGCAAGCTTCTGCAGTGTTCAGTAAATTCATTTGATGAATCAATAATTCGTTGATCAACTATCTTATTTTTTGAATTATGGACTTCCGAGCATTTATCGCATACAAAGTTTTCTACTTTTCTTGTATAACTTGATTTGCAAAGTATGTCAGTCTTGCAAATTGCACATGACCATTCAACCGTCTTAGCAGACTGATCTAATTCTTTTTTTGTAGATATTTGTTCAGTAAATGGATTCCAGACTTGTTGATGAAATACTTTCATCATGTCATTATTATCCTCTAGCTTAAAAATAACTTCAATAGCTTGTGTATCTGCATCGAGCCATTTAAAAAAATCATTATTTTTAATTAGCTTCTGTTTTGCAGGAGGCAGGTTCTCTAGAAGAATACCATGCTTACGCCTGTACCATCCAAAATTTATGGCTCTAACCTTATACACTATAGATATTTCTTGCCGCTAAGCTTAGATTTACTCTTGTTATTTCTTTTAGTTGAGCTAGTTCGCTTCTTATTATTGTTTTTAGTTTGTCCTTGTTGTCGCGCTGACGTTGAAATAAATCTACCTGTTGCCATAATTAATTATTTTGATTCTTCTTTAGCCTTAGCTAATTTTTCTTTTTCGGATTTCAATGCAGACTGTATTATTTGAAGATCTCCTTTTGATTTTTTGTCTGTCTTGTCTTTTAAGACATCAATTGCTTCTTCGTATTCCTTAATCTTATCTTCATGCTTTTTTACCTTGGGATCTTTATTTTTATCTAGATTGTCAATTTTCTTTAGGATATCTCCTTGATCCTTAGCTAGTGCTTGGTATAGTTCGGTATTTCCCTCTATCTTTGCTTTCTCCTGCTGTGCTTGCTTAAAGGTTATCTGTGCGTCAAACTTTGCTCTTTCATCATCACCATCCTTAACCTTATCATATGCAGCTTTAGCGTCAGCAATCTTATTTTTAGCATCTTCTAAAGCCTGTTTCTTTTTATCCTCTGCAGCCTTCTCCTTTTCCCTTTCAGCCTCAGCATCTTGTTCAGCTCTTGACGGCGTTTCGTCCGCCTTCTGATCACTTTTACCACCTTTATCTTCTTCCGGATCAGGTTTTGTTTCTAGTTCAGCCTTTCTTTCAGCCTGTTTAGTCTGAAGATTTTTAATTCTCTTTTGAATTAA
>MDTG01401541.1_pt1 | contig 29181 bp, 29 predicted proteins | sample 811421 | NCBI WGS metagenome assembly MDTG01 (sample SAMN05326645, study PRJNA326480) | marine metagenome | isolation source: seawater | place: Pacific Ocean: South East | collected 2011 | reverse complement strand
TTTTTTCTTTGCTATCAATCATTAATTTATATTACTTTCCTCAATGTACTTATCTATTTCGTTTATAGTAGAAAGTTTAGTAGAGCAAGTTTGATTTTTGCATATAACTACATATGATTGTTTATCATCTTGATTTTTATAAATAAACGTTGCTTTTCCGACATAATCTTTATATAGTTTTTTATTAATTTTTTTAATCTCATCTGAATTACCATAAAAAGTGAAAGATATATTTTCATTAATTACATCAAGAGTTTTTATAAAACTAAACATTTGAGAAAAATTAGAATTTAAAATTTGATGAAATGATTTTTTAAGAATATCTATTTTTTCTAACCAGTCCCTATTGTTTGTAATATTGTAAAGTTTGTTACACAAATTTAAATAAAGGCTATTACCATTTGGAATATTATTATCATTTAAATCAATTGGGCTTGCAAACAAGTCATTGTTTTTTATGCTATTTTTTTGAAGTAATTTAGACTTACTGTCATAAAATTTATCCCAGACGTCGTTCACTATTTGAATTGATCTATCTAAATAAACTTGTTCTCCCTTTATCTCATAAATAGTAATTAAAAGTGATGCATAGTAAACATAGTCTTCTAGGAACGTATCAATTTCAGCACTTTCAAAACAGTGGAATATTCTTGATTTTAATTTTTCATCAATAATTCTTATTTTATTTAAGGTTTTATCTCTTAAATTGTCATCATCTAGTATTATTGAGACGTTCAATAAAGTTTTAAGCAAAAATGCATTTTGATCCGTTTGAGACTTATCATCGAATAGTGGTTTATTTCTTTTTTTTCTTTCAACTAATAGTTTATTTTCCAAAATACTTAGTTTGCTTATTTCTTCATCAGAAAAATTTATATTTTTTTCTACTAAAATATTTTTTCCTTCAAAATTTCCATTTTCAGATATGTTGTATTTTTTTTTTTAGTAATTCAATATCATCTCCAACAATTTTTTTTAATTCCTCATTAGACCAAACATAATATTTGCCTTCAACGCCATCACTATCAGCATCATATGCAGATCCGTACAGATTATTATTATTAATAAATTCACTATTAATAAAATTAATAGTTTGTTGTAATTTTTTTTTAAAATACTGATTTTGTGTTTTTTGATAAAATTTTCCCAATAGATCTACAAATTGAATATTATCATAAAGCATTTTTTCGAAATGTGGAATTATCCAACTTTCATCTACGGTATATCTAGCAATTCCTCCTGCCAATTGATCATAAATTCCTTTTGAACAAATATTACTCAATAAGGTCTCAACAGTTTTAAAATATTTTTCGTTTTTTGTTTTTAAATAAAAATAAAAAAATGTATCAAACATATAAAATTGAGGAAACTTTGGAGCACCTTTAAAACTTCCATTTTTTTCATCTAAATGAGGTAATATTTTTTCAAGAAAAGGCTCCAAAGACTGATCTAAAACAGCACTCTTTTGATTTATTTTTGAAAAAATATCTTGCATTTGTGACGCTTGAGCAATAATTTTTTCTCTATTATTTTTATAAACATCAGCAACATTGTTTAAAACTTTTTTAAAATCAGGCCTTCCATGCATTTCTTTAGGTGGGAAATACGTACCTCCTGTAAAAGGAACTCCATTTTCATCTAAAAACATTGAAAGTGGCCAACCACCCTGGGTGCCAGTTAAGATTGATAGACTTCTTTGAAAAACATAATCTAAATCAGGTCTTTCTTCACGATCAACTTTAATATTTATGAATTTTTCATTCATTATTTTAGCGGTCTCTTCATCTTCAAAACTTTCATGAGCCATTACGTGGCACCAGTGACAACTCGCATAGCCAACGCTCAAGAAAATTGCCTTTTTTTCATTTTTAGCTCTACTTAAAGAAGCTTTATTCCACGGATACCATTCAACAGGATTATCTTTGTGCTGCTTTAAGTAAGGACTTTTTTCGTGTTGTAAATTATTTGCCAATTTAATGATGATAGTAAGGTTTTCTAGAAAATATTTTCCTGACCATTGGTTCAAAGTCTTTTAAAGACATAGATTTGTAGTTTGGGTCAAAGGATGCTTGATCATATTTTTCACAAAAATCTATTGTTGCTTGATAATGTTCTGAATCTTTATATTTTTCCCTAGCATTTTTATCACCACCTAAATGTTCTGCAGAATAATAAGTTTGAAAGAGACCATGGTGTAAAATAATCCAATAAGTTTTTTCAGAAACATAAGGTCTCAGTATTGATGCTGCATATTGTGAATGATTCATAGGAGCTAGCTCATCCCCAAGATCATGTAATAATGTTGCTACTATCATTTCTTCATCTTCACCATTTTTATAAGCTCTTGTAGCAGCCTGCAAAGAATGTTCTAATCTCGTAATTTGATATCCTTCTAGAGTAGAAGTTTGTGAAGCAAGATACTTTAAAACTCTATCCGCAGTTTTTCTCTCATATTGGTTTTCAAGCTCTTCTAAAAGAAGATAATCCTCTTTTGACCCCTTCTTCATTTCAGTAAATCTTACTTTTTTCATATTAATTATTTGATGCAGAGCTTAATAATGACAATTGAGTTACTTTATCTTCCCCAAGTTCATCAATAATTTTTACTGGATAATCTCCAGTAAAGTGATGATCTGTTAACTGAGGATAATTTTCATTTCTATTGTCAAAACCCATGGCTTTGTATAATCCTTCTAGACTTAAAAATTTTAATGACTTTGCGTTGATGAATTTACATATTTCCTCTGTTGATTTATTTGCCGCAAGCAACTCTTTTTTTGTAGGTGTATCTACACCATAAAAATCCGGATATTTAATTTCAGGACAAGCAATTCGCATGTGAACTTCTTTAGCACCTGCATCATATAAAGTTTTAACTATTTTGTGTGAGGTTGTTCCTCTTACAAGAGAATCGTCAACCAAAATAATTTTTTTGTTTTTTATAACAGATAAATTTGCATTTAATTTTAATTTGACACCAAGGCTTCTTATTTTTTGAGATGGTTCAATAAAAGTTCTTCCCACATAATGATTTCTTATAAGTCCCAAGTCAAAAGCGATACCTTTTCTTTGCGCGTATCCCAGTGCTGCTGCATTACCTGAATCTGGAACAGGCACAACTAAATCTGCATCCAAATCTTCTTCATTGGCTAGTTGAGATCCAAAATTCTTTCTATATTCATAGGCAGTTTTTCCATTCAAAATACTATCTGGTCTCGAAAAATAGATATATTCAAATACACATGGTCTTATTTTTCTAGGAGGGAAGGGCTTTAAACTTTTTAATTTATCGTTTTCTACATAAACGATTTCTCCATTTTCAACCTCTCTTATAAATTTTGCACCTATTATATCCAAAGCACAAGTCTCAGATGCAAATACATATGAATTTTTTAATTTACCAATTACCAATGGTCTAATCCCGTAAGGATCCCGAACTCCTATCAATGTATTTTGTGTCATCATAACTAATGCATACCCACCCTGTATTTGAAATATTGCATCAATAACTTTATCAATAGTTTTTGCTCTTTTTGATTTTGCAATTAGTTGAACGATAGTCTCTGTATCTGATGTGGTATAAAAAATTGCTCCATCTTGTACTAGTTTACTTCTAAGTGTTATAGCATTTGTTAAATTACCATTATGAGCAACACCTATGCCTCCAGCATTTGTATCTGCAAAAAATGGCTGAACATTTCTCAATGCTGTCCCACCAGTCGTTGAATATCTATTGTGGCCTATTGCATACTTACCTGGTAGTTTTTTCAATACTTTTTCGTCATTAAAATTATCTCCAACTAGTCCAAAACGTTTTTCAGAGTGATATTTTTCGCCATCAAAGGATACTATTCCACATCCCTCTTGCCCTCTATGTTGTAATGCGTGTAGCCCTAATGCTGTTAAAGTTGATGCATCTTCGATATTACATATCCCGAAAACTGCACACTCTTCTTTTAATTTAGGGTTATAAATCTTGAACTTTTTCTTTTGTATCTTCATATTCTTTTTTGGTTGGAAATTCTTTTATAAGATAGTTATTTCCTTTTTCAACCCATGGAAATGTAACAGATTGATTTAAATTAATAGGCCATTTTTTGTAATTATATAAGATATTTAAGGTAGCAAAAATACATACACAAATAATATAACCTTGTAATACACCAAAGAATAATCCAAAGATTCTATCTAATTGACCTAACCCAGTGTATGCAACTGATTTACTGATACCCTTATTAATCAGCAAAATTACAAATATAACTAGAATAAACAATGATATACCCAATATAAGATCTAAGACATATTCACTATCAATTATCCCTTCAAAATATGGTTTTACTCTTGGAAATAAATAAAGCGTAATCACATAACCTAGTAACCATTTTGACGCTGATAATAAACTTAATATAAATCCTTTCGAGAAGCATTTTAAACAAGACCAAATAGTAATTATTAAAAATACTAAATCAAAAGATGAAAACTGCTCAACTACTCCAAATATATCCTCAATCACTACAAACCTTTACCAAAGGGTTCAAATTTTAATATTAATGAAGGCAGAAGTGTTAAAACAGATACCATTGCAAGCAGCATAGCTAATCCAGTAAAAATACCAAAATAAATTGTAGGTATAAAATTTGAAAGAATTAATATTGAAAAACCAAAGACAATAGTGATTGAAGTATTTAAAATAGCAACCCCAACTGTTGAGTGACAAATTTTTAGTGTTTTATTATAATTTTTTATTCTCAAAAACTCTTCTCTAAATCGATAGATATAATGAATACTATTATCAACAGCTATTCCTATGGTAATAGCAGCAATTGTGATTGTCATCATATCCAATGGTATGTTTGCTAATCCAATTATTCCAAGAATGAAAAAAGCTGCAATAAAGTTAGGTATCACACCGATCAAAGAGAGTCTAATATTTCTAAATAAGATTAAAAACATTAAAAATATACCAGTCATAACGAAACCTAGAGTTAAAATCTGTGATTTAAATAGACTTTGTAATAAGTTGTTAAATAAAATTAAAACACCTCCCAACTTAAATTCATCTTTTTTAAATCCAAGTTTATTTTCTAAATCAAAATTAATTTTATTTATTAGTTCATTTCTTCTTAAGTTTTTTAAAGAATCTTTAATTCTTAAATTTATCCTAGCCTCTGAGTCTTCAATTGATATATATGGATCAACAATTTCTTTCTTAATTCTCTCAGGAAGTTTTGAGTACAAGATTCCCATTTCAAGAGAGCCAAGTGGTTTGTTATTATTTAACTTTGTTGCAACATCTATAATTGATGAAAAGGATATTACTTTACCAACAGGCTCTAAATTATCTAAATAATTATGCACACTTTTAATTTTTTGAATTTTATCAATTGTGAACCAATATTTATCATTATCTTCACTTTCATCTCCCCAACTATCTTCTTCTGTATCAGCTAGCTTCTCTTGTTTTGGGAATTTTATAATAACCTCTAGAGGAGTGGTTCCACCTAGCTTATCATCAATTAATTTCATTCCTTTGTAGATCTCTGTACTTTTCTTAAAATAATTAATAAAACTATTTTCGACCTTTAGTTTTGAAATTCCACTTATACTTATAATAATTAAAATTAAAGTGAGAATAAAAATTATATTTTTATTATTTATTGAAAAATTTGAAAAATATTCAGTTATTTTTGAATTTTGTTTTTTGATTAAAACTCTAGGATCATTTACAAAATTCAATAATGTTGGAAGCAAAGTGAATGTAATAATAAACGAAGTTATAAGTCCGATTGTCATCATTTTTCCAAAATCTATTATTGGTTTTATTTCACTAAATAATAAAGATAGAAATGCAAATATAGTGGTGAGCACTGTATAAAAAATTGGCCAAAACATTTTTTGCGTAGTCATTAAAATAATTTTAATATTTGATAAATTTTTGTGACTTTTAGATAATTGCAAATATCTAGTACTCATATGAATATTCATTGCCATAGTTAAAATGAGCATAAGAGCAATAAAATTTGAAGATATAACAGTAACTTTCCATCCAAGAATTCCAAGCAAGCCTATCATTACAATTACAGAAAATATACAACTGCTGATTGGAATAATAATCCAAATCAGTTTTCTAAAAATGAACCATAATGTTAAAATTATAAAAGCTAATACTCCCATACCAAAAACTACAATATCATTTTTAACGAAGGTCATCATATCATTAGCAATCATTGGAATACCGCCTAAGTGAATTTTAGTTTCCAAGGTATGCTTATTAATAATTTTTCTTATTTCTATTATTTTTTTTTTAGTCTCTCTTTTTTTTATAATTTCATATCTTTCTGACTCTTTATTATTATCTTTTTTTAAATAGACGATTACACCACTTGTTTTTCCATCTTCGCTAATTACAAAGTTTCTAAAAACAGGGCTTTCTAAAATTTCATTAAATCCAAGTTTTTTGTTAATTTCATCATTTTTAAGAGTTGGTATGTTTTCAAGTCTTTTTGATAATGGTTCGTCTGAATTTTCAAATATTGGAACATCCAAAAGTGTAATTACATTTTGAACCCAATCTAAACTTTCAATTGATTTCTTTAAACTATTTAAATTATTTAAAGATTCTTTAGATATCATTTCACTATTTGGGGTGTAAGTAAGTATTAAAAATTCTTTTGATCCGTATCTTTCTGAAATTTCATCTAAATATTTTAAATCAGGATCTCCTTCTATTAACAAAGTTTCTGAAGATGCATCTAACTTAAAATCTTTTGAATAATATCCAAAAGTAAGAACACTTAATATTAAGATTAAAAATATTAATGTAGATTTTTCTATTATATATTTTTGATACAAGTTAGCTAACATCTAATATTAGCTTATATAAGTTATATTAGTTATTTTGAATATCTTTAAATTTCGTAAACATTGCTTCAAATTCCAGCATTATGTTACCAGTTGGCCCATGTCTTTGTTTACCGATTATGATTTCAGCTAAATTCGATACTTCATTCATTTTTGCCTGCCATTCAGCGTGTTCTACGGTTGCAGGTCTAGGTTCTTGTTTTTCAAGATAATATGCTTCTCTATAAACAAACATGACAACATCTGCATCCTGTTCAATCGATCCAGACTCTCTTAAATCTGAGAGTTGAGGTTTTTTTAAATCTCTTTGCTCAACAGCTCTAGATAATTGAGATAAAGCCAAGACAGGAACTGCTAATTCTTTAGCTAATGCCTTGAGTCCTTGTGTAATTTCAGAAATTTCTTGAACTCTACCATCTTTAAAATTTGAGGCTCTCATTAATTGAATATAGTCAATTACAATCATATCTAATCCATGCAATCTCTTAATTCTTCTTGCTCTGTTGCTCAGCGCAGCGATAGTAATTGCTGGAGTTTCATCAATGTATAGTGGTAGTTCAGATATGTTCTTAGAAGTTTCTATAAATTTATCAAATTGATCTTCTGATATTCGGCCTCTTCTAATATCGTTAGATTTTATTCTAGATTGTTCCGCTAATATTCTTGTTGAGAGTTGTTCAGATGACATTTCTAATGAAAAAAAAGCAACAGATGTTTTTTTTCCATCATTTTGAAGTTTGCTGGCAGCATTAAAAGCAATGTTAGTTGCAAGTGCAGTTTTACCCATTGATGGTCTTCCTGCAATTATAACTAAATCTGATTTATGCAAACCTCCAAGTCTATCATCTAAATCTGTCAAACCAGTTGGCACGCCAACAATGCCCTCATCATTTTTATAGGCATTTGATGCCATTTCAATTGTTTGTCTTAACGCTTCATCAAACTTTACTAAACTGTTACTACCAGAACCTTTTTCTGCAAGATCAAATAACGATTTCTCAAAACTTTCTATTATACTTTGTCCATCATTATCCAAATCATTCAGTCTAACAGTATCTATAATATTATCAGAAATTTTAATTAATTCTCTTTTAACAAAAAGATCATAAATTAATTTTGAATATTCTATTGCTTGTCTTGATGAAGTTGAGAATTTTGTAATTTTGACTAAGTATTCAGGTATATTTAATGCATCTTTTTCATTTTCAAAATGGTTCTTTAAAGTTATAGGATTTGCTAACATCCCAGAATAAATTAATTTTTCTATGGCTCGAAATATTTTTTGGTGCATAGGGTCATAAAAATATTTATTTGAAATGAGTAAACTTATTTCATCAAAAATTTCGTTTGTTAAAAGGATTGATCCTATAACAGATTGTTCAGCTTCGATATTGTTTGGCAGTTCGTCAGATTTGTTTTTAATAATATTTAATGATTGAACCATATTAAAAATTATTATACTTAAAGTTATATTACAAATATTGATTAACTCTGGGGAAAATGATGTATAAGTATTTGACTATTCTTCAGATATTACTCTAACTGTTATTTCAGTAACAACCTCAGAATGTAAATTAATAGATACTTTAAAATCTCCAAGTGATTTTATTTCTTTTGTTGGTTGAATATTTGAAGGATTTACATCAACTCCTTCATTTTCACTTAAAAGTTTAGATATTTCTGTTGGTTTCACAGATCCATACAATTCTTTATTCTCAGTACTTAACTTTTTAATTTCAAAAACTTTCTTCTGAATTTTTTCTAAAATATTTTTAGCTTGAACTTTTTTCTCTTGATCTTTCTTATTTAATTCTTGTTTGATTTTTTCTACCTCTTTAATATTTTCTTTAGATGCAAACAAAGCTTTTTTTTGAGATATTAAAAAATTTCTCGCAAAGCCTCTTTTAACATCAATTATTTCTCCTATTGAACCAACTTTTCTCACATTCTCTAATAATATTATTTTCATTATAATAGTGCTAAATTTCTTGCTCTCTTAATTGATAGAGATAACTCTCTTTGTTTTTTTTGACTTACAGATGTTATTCGCGATGGTAGGATTTTACCATTTTCAGAAACATATTTTTTTAATAACCTTATATTTTTATAATCAACTACTGGGGCACCTTTAATAGATAAAGGACACTTTTTTTTAAATTTATATTTATTATTTTGAAAAACACTTAATTTTGAAAAGTTACTTTGAGAAGATTTTTTTTTATTATTTCTTTTTTTCATTATTAATTATGAATTTTTTTGTCTGACGATTTGTCTTCAGTTTGTTTAAAATATTCTGTGTCTAGATCAAATTTTTTTACTTTTACTGTTAAATACCTTAATAAGTTCTTATCAATTTTTTCTACCTTTTCTAATTCCGATATTATTTTCGCATTAGCTTTAATTTTGAAATGAATGTAAGTGCCTTTCTTATTTTTTTTAATTAGATATGCTAGATTCCTTAGTCCCCAATTTTCCAGTTTGACAATATTACCTTCATTTTTCTCTATGATACCAGAATATTTTTCTTGAATTTGTTTAATTTGAGATGGACTTGAATCTTGTCTGGTAATAATTGTATGTTCGTATAAGTTCATAATTATTCTTTTAAAAAACAGAGGATATACTATTATAAATTTTTAATTACAATATAAAAAATCGATAATTATTATTATTTTCTATGTTTTCTGTTCTATTTCCAGGCCAAGGATCACAGTCAGTAGGCATGGCTAAAAATATATATGAAAACTTTGATTATATAAGGTCTCTTTTCAAAGAGGCTGATGAAATATTAAATGTGCCAATAACCAAAATAATCTTAGATGGTCCTTCAGAACAGTTAAATAAAACTGAAAACACTCAACCAGCTATATTTTTAGTAAGTTTTTCAATTTTTAATATGATCCATAATGAAACTTCATTTAATTTAAAGAAAGCCAAATTTTTTGCAGGTCACTCACTAGGAGAATATTCAGCATTAGCATGCTCAGAAGCAATATCTTTTCAACAAACATTAAAATTATTAAAAGCTAGAGGAAACGCTATGCAAAATGCTTTGCCAAACAACGAAGGTGGAATGTTAGCTGTGCTCGGCTCTGAAATAAATAAAATTGATCAAATTTTAAAATTAAATCAAGATGATTTTAAGTGTTACGTTGCAAATGATAATTGTGATGGCCAATGTGTTGTAAGTGGGAAAATCCGAGATATTGAATTACTTTCAGAAGAGCTAAAAAAAAATTCAATTAAAAGTATTAAATTACCGGTTAGTGCTCCATTTCATTGTGAGCTAATGAAACCAGCAACAGAAATTATGAAAAATGAATTGATGAATACTGAATTTAATAAACCAATAAGTCCAATAATTTCAAATGTTACAGCAAAACAAACAAGCGATCCAGAAGAAATAAAAAAATTATTAATTCAACAAATTGAAAAACCTGTAAGATGGAGAGAAAGTGTCATAAATATGATAAATTTAAAAATTGATAATTTTATTGAAATCGGGCCTGGGAAAATTTTATCAGGTATAATTAAAAGAATAGATAGAAAAATAACAATAAATCAGGTAAACGAATTAGAAGATGTAACAAAATTACCAAAATGATTGATTTAAGCAATAAAAATATAATTTTGACTGGCTCAACGGGAGGTATAGGAAATTCTATTTTAAAATTATTAGTTAAGGCTAAAGCTAATGTTTTAGCTACTGGGACCAATCAAGAAAAATTAAATAAAATTAAAAAAGAAAACGAGTCAGTAAAAATAATTAAATTTGATTTATCTTCACATGAAAGTATAGAAAATTTTATTGAAGAATGTAGTACTGCCTTTGAAGGTAAAATAGATGTACTAATTAATAATGCAGGAATAACAAGAGACAATCTCTCAATAAGAATGAAAGATGAAGAATGGAATGATGTAATAAATTTTAATCTAACTTCTAATTTCTTAATTTCAAAATATACAATTAAAAAAATGTTAAAACATAAAACTGGGAAAATAATTTATATTACTTCAGTTGTTGGTCATACAGGAAATATAGGCCAAGCAAATTATTCTGCTTCTAAAGCAGGAATAATAGCAATGTCAAAAAGTTTAGCTTTAGAATATGGTAAGAAGAATATAAAAATCAACTGTATATCTCCAGGATTTATTGATACAGAGATGACTGATAAAATTGATGATAAATATAAACAATTATTGCAGTCAAAAATACCTCTAGAAAGGTTTGGAAACCCTAATGATGTTGCTAATACTGTGCTTTTTCTATCATCAGAACTATCAGACTATATTACAGGTGAAACAATACATGTTAACGGAGGAATGTATTTTAGTTGACAAAATAATATAAATATTTATTAACGAATAAATCTTAAAGGAATAAAATGTCAGAAGAAATTTCAAGTAAAGTAAAAAAAATTGTTGCAGATCATTTAGGAATTGATGAAGCTAAGGTTACAGAAGAATCTAGTTTTATAGATGATTTAGGAGCAGATAGCTTAGATACAGTTGAATTGGTAATGGCTTTCGAAGAAGAATTTGGTTCAGAAATTTCCGATAGTGATGCTGAGAAAATACTTACTGTGGGCGATGCTGTTAAATTTATAGAAAATAAAGCAAACTAATTTTTTTTACTAAAAAAATGTCGGATAATAAGGAAGGGATAATGGTTATTTTATCTTCTCCCTCTGGCGCAGGCAAAACAACTTTAGTTAAAAAAATAGAAGAGAATAAAGATTTTTCAATATCGATATCACATACTACAAGAAAACCTAGAAAAAATGAAAATGATGGAGTTGATTATTTTTTTGTTTCTAAAAGTGAGTTTGAAAATTTAATTAAAAATAATAAATTCTTAGAGTACGCGAGAGTTTTTAATAATTATTACGGTTCATCAGAAGATCTAGTTTTTCAAAGACTAAATAATGGCAAAAATGTTATTTTTGATATTGATTGGCAGGGAACGCAACAAATTCAAAATAAAAAATTAAAATATAAACTCATAACTATTTTTATTCTTCCGCCATCAAGAGAGGAACTTTTTAAAAGATTGCTAAATAGGGAAACGGGAGATGAGAAAGTCGCAAATCAAAGAATGGTTCAGTTCAAAAATGATATACAATATTGGAAGAATTATGATTACGTTGTGATCAATGATGATCTTGAAAAATGTTATAATCAAATATCTAGTTTTATAGATAGAAATAAAAAATCAGATAAAATACAAGAATATAACTCTGAACATATTAGACAGCATATAAAAAAGTTACTTCAATAGACTTTCATAAAGTTCACAAATCTTAAAATATGTTTTTGTAGACAGGTTTTGAGGTCTTAGACTTATATCTAATTTAAGCTTTTTGGATATTGAGTTATAATCATCAAATAATATTTTAAGAGGTTTTTTTATCATTTTTCGTCTCTGATTAAAAAAAACATTCGTTATATGTTCGAGATTTTTACATTTTTCAATTGGAAACACCTCTTCTTTAGGCGTTAAAACTAAAAGAGTACTATCAACTTTCGGACTCGGGTTAAAATTTGATGGCTTAATATCTATAATTTTTTTAATATTCATTTTCCAAGAGGCAAGAATTGAAAGTCTTCCAAAACTACTTTTGTTATGTGTTGAAATAATTCTGTCTGCAACTTCTTTTTGAAAAAGTAAGATAAATTTTTTACAATACTGATTTAAATTATGAATTCTTATCCAAGAAACAAGTATTTGAGTTGAAATATTGTAAGGGAGATTACCAAAAATTATAATCTTTTTTTGGTTATATTCATCATAAGAGAATTTAAGAATATCTTGATTTAAGATATTTACATTAGAACCAAATTTTTTATGAAGTATCTTAGCAAGATTAGTATCTTTTTCTATAATGGTTATTTTTTTTGGTTTTTTTTCAACTATTTTTGCAGTTAAATTTCCAGACCCCGGTCCAATTTCTAAAATCTCATCATCATTATTAATCTCTCCAAGCTCAACAATTAATTTTAATATTTGTTCATTAATTAAAAAGTTTTGACCTAAACTTTTTTTTGTTTTTAGAAACATTAAATACTATTCAAGAAATCCATTGCACAAGTTAAAGATGATGGATCAGATTTGTTTTTACCTAACATTTCATTATTTGGACCATGATCAGGAGAAACTCTAATAAACGGTAAACCGACCGTTAAATTTATTGCATTAAAGTTATAAATTGATTTAAAAGGTGCTAATACTTGATCATGATACATTCCAACAACTACATCAAAGATATTTAAATTTTTTGGAATAAAAAAAGTATCGGCTGAAAAAGGTCCTTTAATATCAATTTTTTTACTTCTAAGATATTTAATTGCTGGGATAATTTCATTTTGTTCCTCACTTATTTTATGATTTGTCTCGCAGTGTGGATTTAATCCTAATATTGCAAATTTTGTTTTTTTGTTAAAAGTATCTTTATAAAATTTATTTAATTTTTGAACATTTTTAATTATCTTATTTTTTTTTATTTTTTTGCTGACATTTTTAATAGGTAAATGAGTTGTGATTGGTGAAACTGATATTTTATTATTATAAATAAGCATTATTTCATTTTTAATATTTGATTTATTAGCTAAAAACTCCGTAACACCTGGAAATTTATTTTTAATAAAAAAATGTTTTTTAGAAATTGGACCGTTTAGCAGCGCAGCTTTTTTTTCTTCCTTCAAAATTTCCAAACTGCATTGAAAACATTCATGAATATACTTTCTTGATTTTTTTGTTATACCGCTAAAATCTTTTGAAAATTTAAATTTAATATTAATTATATTTAATTTACCACTTTTAGCCTCTTTATAATTTTTTATTTCATTAAAACTATATTTATACTTAAGCTTTCTCATTTGATTAATAAGAAGTCTTAAATTACCAATGATTATAATTTTTTTTTTGTTTTTTTTATAATTTCGTGTTTTAAGATACTTAAATAAGATTTCTGAAAAAACACTGTATGGCTCTCCTAAAACAATTAATATTTTATCTATATTCATTAATTTCCATATTTTGTTTAATTTTTTTGAAATATATATTTGAAAACTGATTGAGCTGTTTATTTCGTTCTCTAATAATTTGATTTTTTATTTCAACCTCAATATCAAATTGTTTCTGTATTTCTCTTTTTGAATTAACTTTTAAAATTAAATATCCATTTTGAAGCTCTATTGGATTAGTTGTCTGATTTAATTTAAGTTTTGATATTATATTGTTAATTTCTTTTGCCATCATTATATCTTTTACCCATCCTATTCTTCCTCCAAATTTTGATGTATCTGCATTACTATACTTATTTGCAGTAGCTTCAAAACCACTACTTTTAATACTCAATTTTACTTTATTTAAAATAGAAATATCTTTATCAATAAGTATCTCTGAAATATTATATTCATAATTTTTCTCTAAATTTTTAACATATTCCTCGATATTTTCTTTTATTTTTTTCTCATCAACTTTAATGTTTTTGCCAAATCTCTCAAAAATAATTTTATTCCATAATCTTTCTGTAATAATTTTTTTTTTTACAAAGTCTTCACTTAAATTAATTTTATTTAAAAAATTAGAAAATTCACTCTTATTGTTAAATCCTATTTTGATTATATAGTCGTTATATATATTATCATCTAATATTATATTTTCGTAATTTTTAAAAACTCTTTTTATTTCAATAAGCTTAATTTTTTCATTAATAAAAGAGTTATTAGCAATGTCATATATTTCACTTTTTGTTACTTTTTTTAATTCTTTATTAAGAAGCAAAAGATATTTTGTTTCATTAATTATATCTAAATTAGTTATAATTTCATTTTCTACTTTTGTTATTATTTTGATTTCTGTACTGTTTAAATTATTTTCTACAGCAAAAAAAAATACACTTAAAATTATAAATCTTAACATTTTATTAATTATTTATTAATGTATCAGCAGATCCAATTATTTCTGCGAATGGAATAAATCTAATTGTAAACATTAAACTTTCATCTGGATCTAGATTTGTATCTTTATAAAATGTCTTATTATAAGAAAAATCAGCACTTAAACAATCTGATTTATACTTATAAATAAAATTATAATATTCTGTAAAATCTGTTTTCAAATTTTTTGATGCATTGAATTCAAAACTACTTTGATCTTTAAAATTAAAAACAGTTGAGTTTTTGATACTCTTGGCATTACCCAAGTCCTCATTTTCTTGCAAATAATCAAATTCTGTTGAAATTTTGTTAAAATTAAACTTAGTTGATATGAAATTGTAATTAATGTCATCAAGGTCTCTGTCAATAGAAAAATCATAATCTAAACTAATATTACTTACTGGTTTAAAAGTTAAATTTCCCACTATATCCGATCTTGTTTGGTTTAGCTTAGATTTTGTTGGTAGGTTGCTATCCTTATCTTTACTTATTGAATTTGCGAGATTTAAACCAAAAATTTTACGGTCGAAGTTGTTTTCATCTTTAATATGTCTTTCGTATTCTAAACCTAATACTATTGATTTTCCTCCTTCTACTATGCTTTCTGATGAAATCCTATCTAATGCAAATATATTATCATAACTTAGTCTCAAGTCATTTGAAGATATATCTTTCGTACCATTGGGACTGTATCTTAAGGATAGTATAGGTTTTAAATAATTTAGTTCTTTATCCTCTTGCTTAACAAGAGGAAAGCTTGTGTTATAAATTAAAGAACCTAAAACTTGGTAATCCTCTTTGTCGTTATATGTTGTAGAATTTTCAGAATAAGAATTAAAATTCTTCAATAAAATTTGGTAATTACTAAGATAACCTTTTTTATAAACTGTATCATCAGAAGAGAATAAAAAATCATTTATTAACAACGCTTCATATTTATTTGTGTCATATTCTTTTTGATAACCAGTAGATGAAAATGTGAATGATCCATTATAGTCATCTGGAATATTAATTTCTTTATTAAAATCAACATTAGGAAAAATATATTGGAACCTATCAGACTCATTTCTAGTTAAATCTTCATAAGCAATAAATTCTAAATTAAAATTGGTTCTATCATCAATAGTATGATCCAAATTAAAAGAAGATGTTAATAAACTATCACTCTCGATAAGATCACTTGAATTAGTAAGGTTATTTTTTTTTAGATATGTATCATTATTTACTCTTTGATAGTTAAACACGAAATCAGTTTTTTCAGAGAAGGAACCCTCTAATTTTGTAAATAAATGGTTGTTTGAGTTCTTACCATCATTATTAAAACTAAAATCTGTGATTAATTTAGAATTTTCAAAAGCTTGTCTATATTCATTTTGAATAATGAATTTGTCATCTGCATAAATCTTTGGATTGAAAGTTAAATCTTTATCTTCGGACAGAACCTTAAAATAAGGTATAACCAGTGATTGGCCTAAATTACCAGAATTACCATACATTGGTGTTAAGAAACCAGATTTTCTTTTAACACTTGGGTCTGGATGGCTCATATAAGGAGTGTACAACAATTTTTGTCCAAATATTTTTAACCATGAATCTTCATATATAAAAATTTTATTTTCTTTATCGTGAGTAAATTTTTTTGAGTTGAATTCCCAATCTGGACACTTCTTATTTTCAATATTACAAGTAGAAAAAACAGCTTTATTTATCTCTGTTTTTTTGTCGTTTGATATAATTGATCTTCCTTTTAAAATAGGATCGTTATTCTCATCACCAAAATAGCTATCTATAAAATCTACTTTTATATTTTTTCCAGCTATTTCATTTGATTTTAGATTTAAAGCAACATTAGATAATGTATATTTATTATTTTCACTGTCTATTACATCGGTTTCTTTAGAAAATATTATATCTTTTTTTATATCATATAAAAATTTGTTATTAAAATTATATATATTATTTGAGTTATCTTCAATTATAGTTTCATTTTCACTATAAACATGTTTTTTGTTTAAATCGTAAAATACATTTTCAGAAACACCTTTATATTTTTTTTCAAAATTAAATAGAGTGTTACCAATTGTAAAAACTATATTTTGGTTTTTGTTAATAATTGCTTTTTCTGCGTTTACTTGAATATTATTTTTTTTATCATCAAAAAAAACATTTCCTATTACGGTTAATTCTTGTTTTTTTTTATTATATATTGCTTCATTGCTTTTAATAAGTATCTCATCTTCTAAAATTAAAGCATCAGAATTGTATGACTTTATAATATTTCCGTTTTCTAATACAATAATATTATCTGATTTTAACTCTATCTCGTTTGCAAATATTTGATTAATAAAAATTATCAAATATAAAAAAATATAAATATTAATTTTCATTAAGCCCCAATATTCCAATTAAACAAAACAGCGATAATAATAAATGAGGAAGCCAAACAGAAAATAGTATTGGCAACGTTTCATTACTTCCAAATATATATGAAAAATAATTTAGGTAGTATACCAATACAGAGCATGAGATTCCTGCAATTATTGTAAAAAATTTTGATTGAAATAATTTAAGTTTAATTATTAATATAAAACTTAATATCGTCATTAAAATATAAAAAATTGGCATACTAAATAATTTATTTAAATGCAAAACAACCTCAGTAGTTGAATAATCTATTTTCGAGTAATTTTCTTTTAATTTAAATAATTGATAAACGTTTAAAGAGTTTAAATTAGAAAATAAACCTGAGATTATTTCACTGTTAAAAGATGACTCATAAATATATTTTTCCTTTTCATTTATAATATTATTTCCATCTATAATCTTCACTCCAGATAATTTCCATTTTTTATTAGATATATCTGCTTTTTCAGCAAGTATAATATCTGTTTTACTAAAATTCTTATTTTTTATAGATGAAATAGTTAATTTTTCCAAAAATTCATTTTCAAATTTCTTTGCATGAACAAAAAAAACTGTATTTTCTCTTTCCTCTTTTATCCATAGACCAGAGTCGTTTACTATTGCTAGATAGTCATTAGAATCAGTGAATTTATTTTTTATATCTAAATATTCACTTTTTAAACTCGACGAGACTGAATAAAACATTAATAAAATTACTAAACCAACAGCAAAACTAACACTGCTAAGAATAATAAGTATTTTACTATTATTTATTCCATTTTGTCTTAAAAATTCTATTTCGTAATTATCACTAAGATGAATATATAAAAATTGAACTGAAAGAATAAAAATAAAAGGAAAAACCTCGATTAGAATTGAGGGTGCGTTAAGAAATGTAAGTAATAATGGATAAAACAAACCAGCATTTTTATTCTCAAAAAAATTTATTTCTTCAAATACACTAACTATCACAATTATACTAAAAAAAACCAAACTAATAATTAAAAAACTTTTTAAATATTTCGCAATTAAGTAGTTTTGGTATTTCTTAATCATCATAATCTCCCAATTTTAAATTTAGATTTAAAAATTAAGATTAAATAAAATGCAAATATCAATAAAAACGGCATTGTAAACGTAATATGATCAGAATAACTTTTTGTAAAAGTAAACCTTGAGCCACTTTGTGCAAAAATACTTAATATAAAACCTAAAGCAAAGATTTGAAATTTATAAGAAAAATTCATAAACCCTTGTTTTGGTTTTAAAATTAAAAGTGAAGATATAAGTGCAGTAATTATTATAAAAAAAGGAAATATAAATCTTTCATAAATTTCAATTTTTATATTTTCAAACCCTTGTTCGTAACAAATGCTCTCTAGATGTTTAAACTTATTATCTAAAATAAATTTAAAACAATTAATTACTAGAATTGAATTAAAGTGTTTTAATTTTGAGTAGGTAGTAGTTTTAGAATTAAAATTTGATAAATCATAATTTGTTTCCTCAAATTTTATTTTAAAAACATTTTTTTGATTATTTGTTGAAATACTTCCATTAAATAATATTAAGTTATATGCATTATCTTTTTTTACAATTATACCTTTTTCAGCAACAATAACTTTTGTTTCATTTTTATTTATTTTTTCTTTTATAAATATATTTTTTAGTTCAGACTTTTCACTATCATAATTTTCTACAAAAAAGGTTAAATTTTTAAATACATTTATAAATTTTTTTTCAGAAATTAAAGTTGGAAAAAAATTTACATCCGAATTTTTGATTAAAACTCTTCGTAAATTTTCAGAGTAGGGCACTATTATTGCTGTAAATAAAGTTTGGATAATTAAAAATACAATTGAAATCTTGAAAATAAAATTAATAAATTCAATTTTTTTAATTCCATTAATCCAGAATACTAAAATTTCATTATTTTCATTATATTTATTAACAATATAAAATACTGAAATAAAAAATACAAAAATGATTATTTTACTATAAATATTGGGTATACCTAAAAGGACATATGCAAAATATATCTTCAAATCGTGTCCGTCATCAGAAATAATATCTAATAAGTTTACAGCCTGAAGTATCCATACTATTAGTGCTACTGAAATTGACGAAATAACAAAAAAAACTGTTATATCGCTCGCTAATTTTCTAAATACTAATTTATCCATTGAAATTAATTAATTTATAAATATACAACAATATCTATTAAAAAATTCAAAAAAATGAAGCTAAAATTAGAGTTTATATCTAAAGTACCTAAAGTAACCAATGATAACGAGGTTATTTTAATCAAGGAAAAAAGCATAAAAAACAAAATACTTAATCCTTTGAGCAAATCCATTTTATCAAATAAAATGTTCTATGAAAAAAATTTCCTAATAAAAAATTTAGATAAAAAATCTTTTATCATCGTAAATTGCTCTAAATCAAAAAATAATTTAGATTATGAAAAACTAGGTTCAGATTTATTTGTATTTTTAAAAAATAATAGCATTGAAAATTCTTATATTGATATAAATTCTAATTCACTTACTAATATACAGATAGAAAAAGTTTTACATGGTTTAAAGCTTAAATCTTATAATTTTAATTTGTATAAATCTGATAAATCAAAGAATAGTAATATTTCTTTAAAAATAGTAGGAAATAAATTTAAAAAAACAAACTTATTAAGAAACAAATTAAATGCACTTATAGAAGGTGTTTATCTAACGAGAGATTTAGTATCAGAGCCAGGAAATATTTTACACCCAGATGAATATGCAAAACGTATATCACAGTTAAGAAAATTTGGACTTAAAGTAACCGTCTATGATAAAAAAAAATTAAAAAAGTTAGGCATGAATGCTTTACTAGGTGTTGGACAAGGAAGTATCAGAGGATCTTATTTAGTGACTGTTGAATGGAGAGGTGCAAAGAATAATTCTAAACCATTAGCATTTGTTGGAAAAGGAGTTTGTTTTGATACTGGTGGATATTCACTGAAACCTGCAAAATTTATGGAAGATATGACATATGATATGGCAGGATCAGCGACTGTTATAGGTTTAATGAAAACACTAGCTCTTAGAAAATCTAAAATTAATGCAGTTGGAGTTGTTGGACTAGTTGAAAATATGGTAAGTGGGAATGCACAGAGACCTGGTGATATTGTAAAATCTTATAGCGGTAAGACAATTGAGGTATTAAATACTGATGCTGAAGGAAGGCTAGTTTTAGCTGATGCTTTGACCTTTACAGAGAAAAAATTTAAACCTCAGTTTATTATAGACTTAGCTACATTGACAGGTGCTATTATTGTTTCTCTTGGTTCTGAATATGCTGGTCTTTTCTCAAATAACGATAAATTATCAAAACAATTGATAGATGCTGGTGAAAGTGTTGAAGAAAAATTATGGAGGATGCCTTTAAATGAAAACTTTGATAAATTGATCAATTCTAAAAACGCAGATATGCAAAATATAAATTATGTTGGAGGAGCTGGATCTACAACAGCAGCACAATTCTTGCAGAGATTTATAATTAACAAAACACCTTGGGCTCATCTAGATATTGCCGGTATGGCCTTTTCCAAGTATGGAGGTGCACTAAACTCAGGAGGTGCAACAGGTTATGGAGTAAGATTATTAAATAAGTTTTTAGAGGATAATTATGAGTAATATTCAACAAACATTATCAATTATTAAACCAGATGCAGTTGAAAGAAACCTTCAAGATGAGATTAAAGCAGAATTTATAAATAAAGGTTTCAAAATTTTAGATGAAAAAAAAATACATATATCAAAAGAAGAAGCGGAAAAATTTTACAAAGTCCATGAAACCAAGCCATTTTACTCAGATTTATGCTCATATTTATCTTCTGGACCAATAATTGTTATGATACTTGAAAAAGAGGATGCTGTCACAGCAAATAGAAAACTTATGGGGGCAACCAATCCAAAAGATGCAGAAGACGGAACACTGAGAAAGAAATATGGAATATCTATTGATAAAAATTCTGTACATGGATCTGACAGCTCTGAAAATGCACAAATAGAAATAGACTTTTTCTTTAAAAGCTAGATAAAAACTTTTTTATAGCTCTTGGATATAATTTATACTCAATTTTTAAAATCTTTTTTTCTAAAGTTTTTGCATTATCATTTTTGTTTATTTTTATTTTTTTTTGTAGAATTATTTTTCCAGAATCTAATTTAGAGTTTACAGCATGGACTGTAGTTCCAGAAAATTTATCTTTATTTTTGATTGCTCTGAAATGTGTATTAAGGCCTTTATATTTTGGCAATAAGGATGGATGAATATTTAAAATTGGAGTCTTAATTTTATTAATAAAATGACTAGATAAAATTTTCATAAAACCTGCTAAACAAATCAAGTCAATCTTATTTTTAGTTACTTTATCAATAATTAATTTTTCTGACTTTTTACGATCTTTGAAATCTGTTATCAAAAAAGGAATTTTATTTTTTTTAGCATAAACAAGACCTTTTGCATTTTCGTTATTGCAAATTACTAACTTGATATTAAAAATAGAATTTTTTTTCTTAGCCTCTTTAATTAATGATCTAAGATTAGTTCCTCGTCCAGATATAAATACTGAAATATTCTTACCAGTCAATTTTTCCATTCAATGATACTTTGGAAGATCCTTTTGTAATTGTTCCTAGAACGTATGGTTTAAAATTTTTAGGAAATATTTTAAATATTTTTTTAAAATTATTTTTATTTATTATTAAACAAAAACCTATTCCACAATTGAAAGTTTTTAACATTTCTTTTTCGCTTATACCTTGTTTTTTTATCCATTTAAATATTTCCAAAGTCTTGATTTTATTAAGATTAATTGATGCATTTAAATTTTTTGGAATAATTCTTTTAATATTATCGTGTAAACCTCCACCCGTAATATGAGCACATCCATTTATCAGTTTTAATTTATTTATTTTGAGAATTTCATCTACATAAATTTTTGTAGGTTTAATTAGTTCTTTTTTAAGAAATCTATTTTTGACAAAATTAATTTTCTTGTGTTTTAAAATATTTCTAATCAAAGAGTATCCATTTGAGTGAATTCCATTTGATGGAATTGCAACTATGATATCATTTACTTTTATTTTATTTTTTATTACTTCTCTTTTTTCTAATATTCCTACTGCAAAACCAGCAATATCAAATTTATTTTTGTCATAAGTACCGGGCATTTCTGCTGTCTCTCCACCAACTAGTCTGCAGTTTGCTAATTTACACCCTTTTAAAATACCTTTGATAATATTTTTTAATTTTTTTAAGTTAATCTTATCTACTGAAATATAATCTAAAAACAAAAGTGGTTTTGCACCTTGAACAATTAAATCATTCACACACATCGCAACCAAATCTATGCCAATTGTGTCATATTTTTTAAGATCATTTGCTATCTCAATTTTAGTACCAACTCCGTCAGTAGATGTAACTATTTGCGGGTTTTTGTAATTTTTAGGTATATCTGATATTGCACCAAAGCCACCTATATTCTTAAAATCACCACTTTTTTTTGATTTTTTTGAAGAATTAGAAATAAATTTAACAAATTTATCAGCGTTGTTGATATTAACCCCGCTATTGGCATATGTTAATTTTTTAGAAATCATTATTTGAGTTTATGTCTTTCATTAATATTAAAATTAAAAATTATTTATATATTTTTTTTATAATTTTAGTCTCATTTTTTACTGAGTTTTCCACAAATTTTGCTCTTTCTAAAAGTTATAATATTTCAAACGTAAAATTAGAAGAAACATATAATCTTAATTTTGATAGAACTAAAGTCATTGAATATGGGTTTGAAAAAGCCTTCCATATATTAGTTTATAAGTTAATTGAAAAAAAGGATAGGATTAAATTTGAAAAAACATCACTGCAAGAGATAAAAGCATTAATTAATACATTTTCAGTAAGTGAAGAAAAATTTTTAAATGATAAGTATAAAAGTTTGTTAGATGTAGATTTTAACAAAAATAAATTTTATAAATTTATTCAAAACAATAATGTTAAACCTTCTATACCAGAAGAAATAAATACTTTAATCATACCAATATTTGTTAATAGACTTAATAATGAAATGTATTATCTTAATGGTAATAAATTTTATGAAAAATGGAATAAAAATTTAAAAAATTATTTTTTAATAAAATATCATTTTCCAAACGAAGATATAGAAGATTATATTTTGATAAAAAGTAAAATTAACGATATTGAAAATTACAAATTTGAAGAAATTATAAAAAAGTATAATTTTGATAATAATATAATATTAACAGTATTCGTTGATAAAAATAAAATCAATATTTTTTCCAGATTTTCTCTAAAAGAAAATGAATTCTTATTAAATAAAAAAATTGAATCATTTAATAAAAAAAATGAAAAAGATGTAGAAAAAGTAATATTAGATATTCAGGAAACCTATGAAGATATTGTGAAATCACAAAATAAAATTAATACATCAATAAAAATTAATATTTATTTAGAAATAAATTCGTCCAATTATAACACAAGTCAAAAATTAGAGAATATATTATCTGATTTTGAATTAATTTATGATTATGAAATAAAGTCTATTGATAACAAAAATATTACTTATAATATTACTTACAATGGATTGCCTGAAAATCTTTATAAATATTTAACAAATAAAGGTTTTGTAATTAATAATTCAAAAGAAATATGGAATATAAAATGAGGGAATTAGATCAATTGTTACTCGACTTTGGTGTAGACAAAGAACAATTTAATAATAATGATTTTTATGTTTCTCAAAGTAATTTTTATGCTTTTAGTTTAATAAACAAATGGCCCTTATGGGAAAAGAAAATTGTCAATATTCATGGCGAAAAAAACTCAGGTAAATCGCATTTAGCTAACATATTGATTTCTAAATCCAAAGCCTTGCTTATTAATAATGGTATTATCTCTAATGATACCATTACAAAAATCAAAATATATGAAACAATAGTCATAGACAACTTTGATACATTAAAAATTGAGGAAGATTTAATTTATTCTTTGTTTAATTTGATTGATCAGGATAATAAATATATGTTAATTTTGTCCGAAAAACCGATTAACTCTGCAAAATTTGTATTAAAAGATGTTATTTCAAGATCTAAAAATTGTTTATTTGCTGAGATAGAAAAACCAGATGATGAGCTTATTTTTGCAATTATTCTTAAAAATTTTTCAGATAGGCAAATTAATATAGATAAAAAATTAATTGAATTTATTTTAAAGAGAATAGACAGATCGTATAGTAAAATTCACGATTTTATATATAAAATCGATGAATTGAGTTTAAAAAAAAAAAAACCTATAAATTTAAAAACTATAAAAGAGATATTATAATTGAACAAATTTAGATCACATACTTGTGGAGAGTTAAATTTATCTAATAATGGTACTAAAGTACATTTATCTGGATGGATTAATAAAAAACGTGATCATGGAAATTTATTGTTTATCGATTTAAGAGATAATTATGGCGTAACTCAATGCGTAATAGATAAAAGTAATAAATTATTTAATGATATAGAAAAAATTCAATTAGAGACTGTTATTAAAATAGATGGAGTTGTAATTAAAAGAGAAAATGAAACTATAAATAAAAATATCAACACTGGGGATATTGAAATTTCAATTGATAATTTTGAAGTACTGGGAGCTACAAAAGAATTGCCAATGCCCGTTTTCTCAGAACAAGATTATTCAGAGGAGATTAGACTTAAATACAGATTTTTAGATTTAAGAAGAAAAAAAATCCATCAAAACATAATCTTAAGATCAAAAGTTATTTCATTCATAAGATCTGAAATGCAAGATTATGGATTTTTAGAGTTTCAGACACCAATTTTAACCTCTTCAAGTCCAGAGGGTGCAAGAGATTTTTTGGTTCCAAGTAGATTAAACCCAGGTAAATTTTATGCCTTACCTCAAGCACCACAACAATTTAAGCAATTAATAATGGTTTCTGGTTTTGATAAATATTTTCAAATTGCCCCATGTTTTAGAGATGAAGATGCTAGAGCAGACAGAAGTCCTGGAGAATTCTATCAATTAGATTTAGAAATGTCTTTTGTTGAGCAAGATGATGTTTTTAAAATAATAGAAAAATTATTTGTTAGACTTTTCAAAAAGTTTTCAAATAAAAAAATAATAAATGAAAAATTTCCAAGAATTACTTTTGAAGAAGCAATGATTAAATATGGATCAGATAAGCCTGACCTTAGAAATCCAATAATTATATCAGATGTTACTGATATATTTGAAAGACAAGATGTTAACTTTGAAATATTCAAAAAATTAGTAAAATCAGGTTCAATTGTAAGAGGTTTAGTTGCAAAAAATACAAGTGATAAGCCTAGAAGTTTTTTTGATAATATTGATAAATGGGCAAAGGAACAAGGTTCATCGGGTCTTGCTTATTTCACCTTGGAGCAAAATGATGATATTTCGGCAAAAGGACCAATCGGAAAGTTTTTTTCTAGCTCATCTTTAAAAAAAATTATGGAAATTATGGATGCCAAAACTGGAGATACAATATTTCTTTCTTGTGGGAAAAAGAATGAGGTGGAAAAAATACTTTGTTTGGCGAGAGATAAAATTGCAAATGAGTTAAATCTTATTGAAGATGACGCTTTTTCATTCTGTTGGATTGTAGATTATCCCATGTTTGAGATGGATGAGGATACAAAAAAAATCAAATTCAGTCATAATCCATTTTCTATGCCACAAGGAGATTTAAAAAAAATTGATTTCAATGAACCTTTAGATATTAAAGCTTATCAATATGATATTGTGTGTAATGGAATAGAGTTATCGTCTGGGGCAATAAGAAACCATATACCAGATCTAATGTATAAATTATTCAAAATAGCTGGTTATGACGAAAATCAGGTTAATGAAAAATTTAGTGGAATGATTAATGCATTAAGTTATGGAGCACCTCCTCATGGAGGCATAGCTCCTGGGATAGACAGAATCGTAATGCTTCTAGCAAACGAAAAGAATATTAGAGAGGTAACTATGTTTCCAATGAACCAAAACGCACAAGATTTAATGATGAATGCACCATCAGAGGTAAATAAAGACCAATTAGATGAGCTTAATATACAAATTAAGAAATCGAAGTAATTATTTTTTTCCTTTTAAATCTAATTTCACATCACTAAGGTCAACAAGTTTTTTTTGGTAATCACTTCGCACAAAACCCTTACTTGTAATATCTTTAACTAATTTAATAAATTGGTTTTGACTATCTTCATTGTTTCCTGAGATGATATCATCTTTTTTAAAATTATTTTCAATTGATGGTGTATGAGCTAAATCCTCTCTATTAAGATAGGAAATTGCCAGCTCTCTAAAAATATAATCTAATATAGAAGTTGCACTTAAAATTCTATCATTACCATAAACTTTTCCAGACGGCTCAAACTTTGTCCCTACATATGCACTAATATATTCATCTAATGGAACTCCATATTGCAAGCCTAAAGATATAGCTATTGCAAAATTGTTCATTAGTGCCTTTACTAGTTCTCCTTCTTTACTGGTATCTATAAATATTTCGCCTATTTTACCATCTGCATATTCACCTGTGTGTAAGTAAACCTTATGATCTCCAATAGTTGCTTTTTGAATGTATCCTTTCCTTCGGTCAGGCATGCTAAATCGTTTACCTACGCTATCGCTTATATTAGTTTTTAAATTTTCATGGTTAATCATAGATTCTATTTTTGTTGATGATTTTGAGGCCTTATATTCTGGTTTATTCTCTATTACTTTTATGTTTTTTGAATTTTTTTTATCTAGATTTTTAGTTTTTCGATTATCTAATTTGACATCTAATATATCAAATTTACCATCATCTCTCTTCTCTAAATTTTGAATATCTTTATCACTAATCTCATCTAAGTAATGACTGACTTTAAAGCTGCATGTATAATAAGTTTCTACCAAATATTTTGCCATTGTAATTCCTTTTTTAAAATTGAATCTTTCAAAATTATGTATATACAAAATATTAATTTAGTCTAATTTAAATTTTACAATTTAAAATTGAAAATAAATAATTTTTTTATGTTGACAATAGTTAAAGAAATTTTCACTTGGTGGAATCACCAAACACTTGGTACGAGATTAAACACAATTTTTTTTGGAAAATTAGTTGGTAAAGATAAATTTGGAAATAAATATTATCAAAGTAAATCAAATAAAAGGTGGGTAATATATAACGGCGAAGTAGAAGCTTCAAAAATACCAGATGAATGGTATTCTTGGATGCATAAAATTAATAATAAAATTGAAAATAAACAAGATTTAAAAAAGTATGAATGGCAAAAAGGTCATAAGCCTAACTTAACTGGAACACCAGATTCTTATCATCCAAAAAAAAATAAAGATGCAAATAAAAAAAAATATAATTCTTGGAAAGTTTAAATATATTGTAACAATATTTGTTTTATTTATTTCATTTAGTATTAAATCGATGTCAGATGAGATTTTTAATTCAGAAAAGTATGCAGAACTTAATGTTTTAGATAAGATAAGTTCTAAAAGCTCTAATGTAAAATTAAAAATTGGAACAGAAAAAGTATTTCAAAACTTATCAATAAATGTTTTAAAATGTAATAATTCAAAGTTTGATGATGATCCTGAAGTAACAGCCTATATGCAAGTTAAAGATTTAAGTGAAAAAGATAAAGATAAAGTGTTTGTTTTTAATGATTGGACATTTGCTTCAAGTCCATCTCTAAGGCCTTTTGATCATCCTGTTTATGATATTTGGTTAGAAAAGTGTTATAGTTAAATAATCTTTTCCTTATCAAGCCAGCTTACATTAAATTCCGATGATATAAATTTTTTATGATTTAATAATACTTTATGAAGTGGAATTGTAGTTTCAATTCCCTCAATAACAAATTCATCTAAAGATCTTTTCATTCTTTGTATTGCTTCATCTCTATTTCTGCCATGGCAAATTAATTTACAAATCATACTATCATAATAAGGAGTTACTTTATAACCTTGAAAAATTGCACCATCTACTCTAGTTCTAAAACCTGATGGTTGATGACACATTGTTATTATTCCAGGAGATGGTTGAAAATTCTTACTAGCATCTTCAGCATTTATTCTGCACTCTATTGCATGTCCTCTTGGTTTTATATCATCTTGTTTAAGAGCTGTTTCTCCACTAAAAGCAATCCATATTTGTTCCTTAATTATATCAATGCCAGTAACTACCTCAGTTACAGGATGCTCTACTTGAACCCTGGTATTCATTTCTAGAAAATAAAATTTTCCATTCTCATATATAAATTCAACAGTGCCAGCGCCTTCATAACCTATTTGGCTTACCATTTTGACTGTTTTTTCAAATAACTCATTTCTTAAATTTTTATTTAAAACGGGACTTGGAGTTTCCTCAATAAGTTTTTGATGTCGTCTCTGAACGGAACAGTCTCTTTCATGCAAATGTATAGTTCTATTTTTCCCTGACAATATTTGAACCTCTATATGTCTAGGATCTTGAAAGAATTTCTCTATATATACTTCCTCATTACCAAAAAATTTTTTTGCTTCTTGTCTTGCGGTAAGAAAAAGATTATCAAACTCATCAGGATTTTTAACGATTTTCATTCCCTTGCCTCCTCCGCCTCCAGCTGCTTTTATCAAGATGGGATAGCCAATTTTTTTACATATCTCTTTTGCTTGATTTAAATCAGAAATGCCACCCTCAGATCCCTCAATCACCGGTAAGCCATGTTGCTTTGCAATTTTTTTCGCTTGAATTTTGTCACCCATCATTTTTATCAATTCTGAGGATGGTCCAATAAATTTTATATTATTGGTTTCTAGTATTTTTGCAAATTCTGCATTTTCAGATAAAAACCCGTAACCTGGATGAACAGCTTCAGAGTTAGTTAATTC
>MDTG01236868.1_pt1 | contig 29185 bp, 30 predicted proteins | sample 811421 | NCBI WGS metagenome assembly MDTG01 (sample SAMN05326645, study PRJNA326480) | marine metagenome | isolation source: seawater | place: Pacific Ocean: South East | collected 2011 | reverse complement strand
TTTAAAAACAATATTTTTAACTAAAATGTACATATAAAATACATATCATCAATTTATTGGTTTAAACCTCACTAGTAAATCGTGCAATGTGTTTTTTCTAGCTAATTTAGCACCAGGATCTTTAGTCAAAGGTCTCCAAGAGTAATTAATAAAGTTACTAAAGACGGGGATATTAAAGTAAATTCCTTTATCAAAAGTACCCTCCCCAAATTGTTCACTTGAAACATCTGTGAAAGATGCAAAAACACCAAACTTTGTTCCATTTGAGAAGGTTCTAGACAAGTCTATGGTAAAACCCTCATCACCAGCAAGATATTCTCCAAATGAGATTTTGGTATCAAAAGGTAATCTTCCATAACTTCGATAATGTAAATTTAAGTGAGATGTAATATTTTTATACTCTAATTTTCCAAAACGCATTTCATAATCTCTTTTTTGAACATCGAAAACTTCAAAACCAATTGCATAATTTGAGCCTTCTTTATAATAGAGATATTCAAATCCAGCTCCATTAAACATTTCCTCTAAAATTCCAGCAGTAAACATTAGATGGTGATTCTTTTTGGGAGTAAGATAATAGTCAAACTGAGCTCTTCCAATTATTACCCCATCTCCAAAATCTCTCAAATATTCTTTTATATCTGATCTTACTTGAGCAGGATATGTATCTTCGGGAGGGATAGTTAAATCATCAAAATTGTCAGCTATTGAGTATTTAAGATTGGATGAGAAAATGAAGTTTTCTCTAAAAGCATACTCAGCATTATTTTCAATTAAAAGAGCTCCTTTTAAAAAAGCCTCTCTGGAAGCTATGAAAGGTCTTATTGACAACCTGGTATTATAATTAAATTTCTTCTTAACTTGTTTTTGATATATTAAATTTGCATCTTTCTGAAAGGTTTCGTCATATTCAGTTTTGGCTTTTAAATCTGCAATCCGCAGATCTTTTTTTACTGGTTTTACAATACCAGCATCAGCTGAAGCTCTTCTAATTATTTCGTCAATTATATCTAAATTAGGGTGCGTAAATTGACTCATTTGTAATCCTATCTGATTTGAGTCTTCAAAAATCTTATTAACGGTAATCCCATTTTCATTGAGGCTTCTAATAAGCTTTATATACTTGCTATCATTCTTGTTATGATCAGTTTTCTTATATTCATATCGAGACTTACTAACTTTTGGGTTATTTTTATATACAAATTTTAGAGAGGTGTAGTTACCCCTTTCATTTGACAATCCAATGGTAAGGTTTCTTGTAACGTTATAATCAATACCAAATGAGAAATCTTGACGCGGCATTTCATAGCCAACAATTCCTGGAGTTAATGTTGAATCATACTCAAGTTTTATGAGTATATTTTCATTAATTACATGGGATAAACCAAAAAAAGGTGATGCCGTCTTTCCTGAAAAATAACGACCTGGTTGGAACTGTCCACCATTATCTTCAGTTTCTGTTGGCCTATCATTAAAACCATCATAAAGGTATCCTAATGGATTGTTAAAAGCATCCCTTGATCCATTTAAAGCTCCCCACCCAATACCAAAATGAAAGTCAGTTCTATTAATCCCATAACTACCCACAATGTATTCTGAGCTATAAAACCCGGTTCCAGCAATATCGTTTATACCAATTGCAATAGCAGGTAAACTACCCTCTTCTTTAATTCGAAATTTAAAATTAAATCCCTTATCCTTATATCCTTGACAAAATCTATCTCCATATTGATTATTTCTGCATAAAGTTCTTTCTTCTATATTCATATAAAAGAAAGAAGCCTCCATCCAATTGTATGGAAAAGAAGTCATAGTTATCTTTTGATCTGGTGCTCCATCATAGACTGTAATGCCATAAGATGTTTCATCATAAAACCTCGCGCTTGGAGTATTTATTAAACCAATTACCCCATGATTATTAAATGAATTGAAGATAAAACTATCTGAGTACAATTCTTTAGAAAAAGAATCGAATATCAAAAAAATGAGTAGGTAATTTCTCACCTTGGGTTTCTAATTGTTATTAGAAAGGCTTTCAATTGCAGCAGCTGAGAATGCTAGATCTGAAAGAATCTGCGTTAGCGGCACCAAAGCTTCTAAACCAGGATTATTGATTATAATTTTCCTTGGAACAACTATAGTATCTCCAGGCTCAAGCCTTACATTTTTTGTAAATATATTCCTATCAGGCTTTTGTATAATTCCATTTGCTTTAATAACATATACTTTTCTTTTATCAGCATAGTCTTGAAAACCACCCGCATTTTTTATCGCAGATGATACTGTGGTGTTTTTGTTGTATTCAAAAGCAATAGGGTTTAAGACCTCGCCAAGAACATTAATAGTGTTTGGATTTTTTGGAACAAATATTGTATCTCCATCAAGTAAAATTGTTCTTGTTGAAGATAACGATTGGGGTGAGAAGTTGCCGGCTATTCTTCCAAGATTTTCTGGTTCTATTGTTTCCGTTAATGCCCGAATAACGTTTATATCACCAATTAATTCACCCTTTTGTGTGCTTGTGAGCAAAGCTTTATTTAGATCTTCTCTGGATTTTATTATAGATTGCCTTTGACGATCTCTTACACTCACTCTAGAAAATATAATTCCCTCTAAAAAAGCTTCAGGTTTAAAATCACCAATTAATTCATACAAATCATTAACAACACTATCGGGCTTCATTGTATAGGTGCCTGGAAAATCAACAGCCCCTTGGATAGTCACATTTATTAAATCATTTATTGGCGATCTAAATGAAACAGTATTATATTTTTTTGCAACAAATTGCATATTTTTGAAGTTATCTTTAATTATAATGTTGTCAAGTGGGCTTATATAAGTTGCTTCTTCTTCAACATCACTCATATCAAGACCAAGATAATTTACAAATGACTCTACATCAAACATTCCAAATACGGGTAATGTGTATGTACCTTGTTTATGATTTAATCTTAAATCATAGTCAGCTATTAATCCTTTTGACATAGAGCTAGTTGGTTCAAATGATCTAGAGTCAATATTGGCAAAAAATATCTTAGAGTTTGGTAAAACTTTTACATTTCGATATGTGCTAGGATCTTTTAAACTAAATAAAGTTATAGTCTTAATTAAGCTATCTTCATCAAATTGCTCAAGGACTGCAAGCCAAGGATAAACATCTATGAATTCAAGCTTGGCAATTAATTCATCAAGATTTTGACTTTCAGAAATTGGATAAAATCCTGGTTCCTTAATTGCCCCATCAACCCTAACATTAGCTGTATTCTTATTTACGTAAAAATTGACATTAACACTCAAAACATCTTTTAAAGCATAATCTGGATTACTAACAATCAAATTTTTAATAGAGGATGATTTTAAGTCTAAAACTCTCAAATTGATATTGGACGTATTCGCTATTGGTGTATAACCGAGAGCAAAGTTAATTAAGTTTTGTAAAGTTTCATCTTTTCTAACTTCATAAATAGCAGGACGTTTCACTTGACCAGTAATATTTATAAACTGATTTGCAGGATCAATAATTATGACATCTCCTGATTCAATAGTTATGTCATCTGTCCTATCGCCATCTATTAAAAGCTTATAGAGGTCAAATGAAAAAGTATCACCATTATTTCTAATAAGTCTTATATTTCTCAACGTGCCTATTTCAGATATGCCTCCAGAGTACCCAAGTGCGCTAGATATGGTGCTAAAAGGATTTACTAGATATGTACCTGGTGTCTTTACTGCTCCGACAATGGTAATTTTTTTTGCAGATAGGTTCTTTAAAGATAAATCTATTTGAACACCAATATAAGATTGATCAATAAGATTTTTTAATTTTGACTTCACCTCTTTAAAAGACTCGCCAACAACAGAGACATAGCCAAGCTCGGGGAATAAAATACTACCATCCAAGTTTACATTAAGATCGAAAATTTCTTCCTTAGAGCCAGATAATATTACTGTAAACTGATCATTTAAAGATATTTTATAGTCGTTCGGAAGAGGCAAGTCTCCAACAGCGGATACAGAGGTAGGGATAGATGAAAAATAATTGTAACCAAATTTTTTATTACTAGACTCATTAATATCGCCATTAGAATCAACTTTTGTTGTACTTTCAGTAACAATGGGTTTAGGTTTCTCTATAGACTTACTTATACCAAGCTGACTCTTTGCAAGCTCTATTTGAGCTGGTGAAAGGTTTTTTAACAATGATGGATCTATTTCCTGTCCGAAAGTAAGGGAACTTAAAAGCAAGATGAAAGGCGTTAGTGAAATAATTAAAATTTTCTTCATCTTTTTGTAAATATTAATCATTATATATTGGGTTTTAAAAAAATTGTTAACTATATGTCCTAATAAATTACATACCAGGTATAGATACTCCTTCAATTTCTAAAATTGGACTTAAAATTTCATTTACTTCTTTGTTAATTTCTATATCTGAAAGTGTCTTATGATGAGATTGAAATATAAATCTATAACCTAATTTTATAATTTTAGTATTTTCATTATTATAATAATCAAAGAGAAATGAGTCTTTAATTATGCCGCCTGAGACCTTGCCAAGCATATTTAAGACTTTATAAACTGAATCAAAATCATCAACTAAAAATGAAAAATCTCTTGTACTTGATGGATACTCTGATATTGGCTCATAACTAACAAAGTTTATGAGCTTTCTCTGAGAGCTAAGTTGAGAGAAAAAATCTGATGGTATATTTTCAATAGCAATCTCAGTATAAAAAATCTTTTCTTTCTTTTTTGATTCTAGGCCTTCCCTAGAAATCTCAATTATTTCAAATATATCTTTATGATGATATTTGTTTAGAAGTTTTTCAAGAAATTTATCGTCAAGTTTTTTTGAAAAATCAATATAATTTTTTCCGACTCTTCCAGTTATTATTATGCCCAACTTTTTTTGTTGTTTTATTTTTGTATCTTTTGCATCTTTTGTATAAATATCGCTAACTTCAAAAAGCTTAATGGAATCTTTCTGCCTTCTTTCGTTATATAAAAGATTTTCAACAAGAGAGTTCCTTAAAGATGATCGTAAATTATTTCTATTTGAGTCAAGCGGGTTATCAATATTTATAGATTCTTTTTGTTTTGATGAACTAAAAGGAAAATTAATAACTTCAGAAAATCCATTTTCAACAAGAAGTGATTCAAGTTTTGCTATCTTCTCCTCATCATTATTGACAGATTTTTTGAGTTTAATTGGAGCACTTTTAATATTGTTATAGCCGATAACTCGAGCAATTTCTTCAGCAAGATCATTATTTGTTTCAATATCATGTCTATACGATGGTGGTATTATTTTATCTGAAATATCAAAACCAAGATTTTTAAGATGCTCTAAATATTCATTCTTATTAAGAGATGTTCCTAGAACTTTATTAATTTTATCAATGTCTATCTGAATAGAAGATTTTTTTATTTGGCCTTCAGAAAAAGACTTTAGTTTAATTGATTTTATTTTTGCATGATCCTCTACAACTTTAGCAAATCTTCTCAGTACCATTTCTTGTGAAGAAATATCAACACCCCTCTCAAACTTATGTGCAGCATCTGAAACTAGATTATATTTGGTTGATTTTCCAATAATTGATTCAGGATTGAAGTATGCACATTCAATCAAAACTTTTTTTGTTTTAGAAGAGCAAGCAGTTGATGCTCCTCCCATTACCCCAGCAATACTAATAATTTCTTGTCCTGCAGAAAATATGCAGTTATAGCCTTCTAAATTAACTTCAGAGCCTAATAAAGTAATAAAATTTTCTTGGCAATTTTTATTCTCAAAAATTAATTTTTCCGAAATAGTCTCTCTATCAAAACAATGAGTAGGTTGACCTAACTCATAGGATATGTAATTTGAAATATCTGTAAATAGATTAGTTTTATTGCCGCCTACAGTATTAAAATAATTTTCTAGGTATGGTTTATATTTAGCTGTGCTCTCAACAATTTCAATTTCTAAAAAAGAAATCTTAGGACAATCTTTAGGTGCAAGATTTTCAAAGTCTATATCAAGAGGTTCAATAACATCTTCAAACAAATTAAGGGGGTTTGTGCTTCCAAAAAAAACAGAGAGGTCTCTTGCTAATCCTATTAAAGAAAGGCAATCGCCTCTATTTGGTGTTAACTCCATATCAAAAATATCGCCGTGAATTTCATGCTCATGTCCAAGCTGAAAAAGTTTTTCTGAAAGCAAGTCTTTTGAAGGTTTTTCTGACAAAAAATCTAAAATATTTTTATATAATATTTTCATTTGAATTGAGCTAGGAAGTCTAGATTTGATTTATAAAATTCTCTGATATCAGTAACTCCATATTTCAACATAGCTATTCTTTCTACTCCTAGCCCAAAAGCTAGTCCGCTATATTGATTACTATCTATGCTACAATTTTCTAAGACTATTGGATTGATAACTCCACAGCCAAGAATCTCAAGCCACTTACCGCCATCAGAAAGAATATCTACTTCAGCAGATGGTTCTGTGAATGGAAAGTAGGAGGGTCTGAATCTTATTTCAACATTATTTCCAAATAATTCATGAAGAATTTGATGAATTAGATCTTTCAAGTTACCAAAAGTTACCATTTTATCAATGTATATTCCCTCTACTTGATGAAACATAGGAAGATGTGTTGAATCATCATCTTTTCTATAAACTTTGCCTGCGGATATATATGACATTGGTGGCTTGGACTTAAGCATGCTCCTTATTTGAACCGGAGAAGTGTGTGTTCTAAGAACATTCCTCTTACCTTCTATATAAAAAGTATCATGCATTTGTCTAGCTGGATGGGATTTTTTGATATTCAACATATCAAAATTAAACTTTTCCGACTCAATTTCAGGACCATCTATTTCATTAAAACCAAACTCTAACAACAATCTTATTAGATAATCTTTTGTTTGATTTATTGGATGAAGAGTCCCTTGATCATTAATGATTTTTGGTGGCTTGATTTTGTCTTTAGAAGACATTGCAACTTACTCTACAGCAGTTTTAACAATCTTCTCAAAAACTGGAGCATCATTTATGGCTAGGTCTGAAAGAATTTTCCTATTTAATTTAATATCTTTTTTTAGAAGTCCATTAATTAGTTTTGAATATGGGACCCCAAGAGATCTTGATCCTGAATTTATTCGGGTTATCCATAGAGATTTAAAACTTCTCTTTTTATTTTTTCTATCTCTAAAGGCATACTGAAGAGCTTTTATGCTGGATTGCTTTGCTGTTTTGTATAGCCTACTCCTTGCACCATAATGTCCTTTAGTAGATTTAAGGACTTTTTTATGTCTCGTTTTAGCAGTTACTGATTTAGTTGTTCTTGGCATCTTATTTTCTAATTAATTTTGAAGCTACTTTTAAAACATCGCCATTAAGCTTGTTAAGACCTCTGTTATGTCTTTTTCTCTTTGTAGATTGCTTTGAGAGAATATGATTTCTTCCAGCGCTTCTACTTTTGATGGAGGATCCTGTCTTTTTAAAACGTTTGGATGCTCCTGAATGTTTTTTTAACTTATATCCCATTTTTAAAATTTATTAACTTTTCCTTTTTAGTGGTGAAAGTACCATCATGAGCTGCCTGCCTTCTAATGAAGGTTCTTGATCTACTTGAGCTAAATCGGACATTTCATTCTTTAGTTTGTTTAACAGATCAAGTCCTAGGTTACTATTCAGTATTTCTCTTCCCCTAAATCGGACGCTTATTTTAGTCTTATCTCCACCAAGAATAAAGCTTTTTATTTTTTTTAGTTTTATATTGTAATCGCCTGTATCTGTTGAGGGTCTGAATTTTATTTCCTTGACTGAATTTCTTTTAACTTTACCTTTTGATGAAGAAATATTTTTTTTCTTTGTAAAGATATGTTTTCCATAATCCATTAACTTACAAACTATTGGATCAGATCCTAGAGGAGACACTTGAACGAGATCAAGATTTTGCTCTTCTGCTTTTAAAAGAGCTGAACTTTTATCCATTAATCCATGTTTACTACCATCGCTGTCAATAAGCATGATTTCATCAGCTTTGATCTTATGATTAATAGGGACTGAATTTTTTTTATTAATAGCTATGATTGATTACCGAAGAATTAGAAAAATAAAGAAAAGTTAATAGTATTATTAATCATTGACGTGAATTCTATAATAAATCACTCAAATTTTAAATGATTTTATGGTTCAAGGATTGTATGAACCCAATTATTGTCTTTGTTTGAAAATAAGTCTCTTTTATTAAGTCTAAACTCATTACCCTCCCAAAATTCTATTTCATATGGCTTGAAGGAGAATCCTCCCCAATAATTAGGACATGTTTTTAAATCATCATTTTTCAGTGAATTATTATAATTCTTTTTTACTTGATCATATGAGCTTATCGGTTGTGATTGATTTGATGATATAGACAATGCATTTTTTTTATTAGATCTTTCTAGAAAATATTTTTGATTAAACTCATTTGAGGTTTTTTTTATTTTAGCTTTCATTCTAATCTGAATATTGATACTAGGCCAATATAATAATGCAGCGATCTGATTGAGAGAATTAAAGGAAGATGCTTTAGGTGAATTATAATTACTAAAAAAAATAAACTCATCGTTTTCGATGAATTTAAGATTTACATATCTAGAACTAACCTCATGAGTCTTCATGTTGTAGGAAGAAATTGAAATCGCCTCAATACCTTTTTGTCCAGCATTTAAAGCAGATTCATATTTCTCTTTGAAAAGCAAAAAAGGTGTTTGTGAATTTAAATTTTTAAATTTAATCATTATAAAAAATCAATTATACGCATCTTATTACCTGACATTTGATAGCTGGAAAACTTGATTTTGTTTTTTAAGTTTTATAATAGCCTGTCTAATTCCATTATTTAAATTTGAGGGGATAACGCCAAATCTATTCTCAATCTTGGAACAATCAAGAACTGAAAATTTAGGTCTTTTTGCTGGTGTTATGTATTCAGATGTCTTTATAAAATTAACTTTGCATTGTATTTTGAGGTTATTTTCTTTCGCTTGAAGAAAGATTAAATTAGCAAAGTCATACCAAGAAGTTGACCTTTCACCACAGTAATTATAAACGCCACTAGTTTTGAGAGAACTAAGTTGAGGAATAATCTTAATAATTGATCGTGCAATATCATGTGCATAAGTAGGGCAACCAATCTGATCGCCGACTACATTCAAGTAATCAGATTCAGTACCAAGGCGTAACATTGTTTTAAGAAAATTATTCCCATACTCGCTGAATACCCAAGCTGTTCTGATGATAATGTGTTTGCATCCAGATGATTGTATTGACAGCTCGCCTTTCAACTTAGTTTCTCCATAAATGCTCTGGGGATTAATTTTATCTTGCTCTGTATATGGAGTATTAGAATTACCATCAAAAACATAATCAGTAGACATATGAATTAACCAACAATTAATCTTATTACAAATTTTTGCAATATTCTCAACTGCTAAATGATTTATCAAATTAGCTATATCCTGATCTTCTTCAGCTTTATCAACTCCCGTATAAGCCGCAGCATTTATTAAAATATCAGGAGAAATATCTAAAATTTTGTTCTTTGTTTCTTTAAAGTCAGCAATATTTATATGCTCTCGAGATGAATAAATAATTTCGTGATTTGTATCATCGAGCTGATCTTTGAGGCATCTACCAAGCTGGCCATAGCAACCTAAGACAAGAATCTTCATTTTACAAATCAACAAATGAAAGACCATTAGCATCTTTCTCTGATAACTTTGGATTGCTTATTGGCCAAGAAATATTAAGAGTTGAGTCATTCCACATCAATATACCTTCGTCAGAAGGATCATAATAATCAGTGCATTTGTATTCAAAATCTGCTGTATTTGATAGAACTAAAAAGCCATGAGCAAATCCCGGCGGGACCCATAGTTGAGTTTTGTTGTCTTCTGAAAGAGTAAAAGCCTCCCAATAACCAAAAGTGGATGAACCAAATCGAATATCCACAACAACGTCATAAACCTCACCGCTAACTACCCTAACCAATTTACCCTGAGGTTTTGTTTTTTGAAAATGTAAGCCGCGCAGTACGCCTTTTGATGACCTTGAGTGATTATCCTGGACAAAGGGCAAATTAATGTTTGCAATTTCTGAATAACGCTTAGCTTGAAATGTCTCCAAGAAAAAGCCACGCTCATCACCATAGACTTTTGGCTCTATAATCAAACAATCATTTAACTTAGTTTTAGTTATATTCATTTATAGCCAGCAATAACCTTAAACAGATATTCACCATATTTTGTTTTAATCATTGAATCCGCTTGTTTTGATAAATCATCTTTTGTTATCCAGTCTTGATTGAAGGCAATCTCCTCCAAACAAGCAATCTTCAAACCCTGACGATGTTCAAGCGTTTGTACAAATTGACTAGCCTCAATTAATGAATCATGCGTACCTGTATCAAGCCATGTGAAACCTCGGCTTAAAATTTCAACGGTCAAATCTCCTCTCCTTTTGTATATATTATTAACATCAGTAATTTCTAATTCTCCACGAGCAGATGGCTTGATAGATTTAGCAATTTCAATAACATCATTATCATAAAAATAAAGTCCTGTAACTGCAAAATTTGATTCTGGATTTTTAGGCTTTTCTTCAATCGATGTAACTTTTCCACTGGCATCAAAATTAACAACACCGAATCGCTCAGGATCATTTACATGGTAACCAAAAATAGTTGCGCCATTCTTTTTTGAAGTTGCGACATTAAGATTTTTAGTGAAATCTTTTCCATAAAAAATGTTGTCTCCAAGAACTAATGCAATATTATTGTCACCTATAAAATCTTCGCCAATCAAAAATGCTTGAGCAAGGCCATCTGGACTTGGCTGAATTGCATACTCAATTTCAACACCAAAATCAGAGCCATCTTTTAGTAGTCGCTGGTAAGCATTAATATCCTCAGGTGTTGAAATAACTAAGATTTCTCTGATGCCAGCAAGCATTAATACGGATATCGGATAATAAATCATTGGCTTATCATAAATAGGAATCAGCTGTTTAGAAATACCTTTAGTTATAGGATGAAGGCGGGTACCAGAACCTCCTGCCAATACAATTCCTTTATATTTTATGCTCAATTTATTCTCCCAAGCGCTCAAGACGATAGTCACCAGAAAGCACTCTCTTCCACCACTTATGATTATCCAAATACCACTGAATAGTTTTTAACAATCCGGTCTCAAAGGTTTCTTGGGGTACCCAGCCCAATGCATTCTTAATTTTTGAGGAATTAATTGCATAACGTATATCGTGACCAGGCCGATCCTTAACAAAGGTTATTAGATCACTATATTTCCTTACACCCTCTGGCTTTTTTGGAGCAAGTTCTTCAAGTATCTCGCATATTGTTTGAACTACTTCAAGATTAGTTTTTTCATTATGCCCGCCAATATTATAGGTTTCTCCAATTTTGCCTTCAGTGGCAACCTTGATTAGAGCTTTAGCATGATCTTCAACATATAGCCAATCTCTAATCTGTAAGCCATCACCATAAACAGGCATTGGTTTTCCATGAATAGCATTCAAAATCATGTGAGGTATGAGCTTTTCTGGAAAATGATAAGGGCCATAATTATTTGAGCAATTGGTTATAATAACGGGTAAGTTATAAGTTCGACCCCAGGAACGAACCAAATGATCCGAGGCTGCTTTACTGGCAGAGTAAGGTGATGATGGTGCATAAGGCGTTTCTTCTGTGAAAAAATCTTTAGTAAAACCTAAATCGCCATAAACTTCATCCGTTGAAACATGATGAAAACGAAATAGTTTTTTATCCGATTTTCCTAAACCTTCAAAATAATGTCTTGCTGCCTCTAAGAGATGGAAAGTGCCATTAATGTTTGTTCTAATAAAATCAGAAGGGCCATCAATTGAGCGATCAACATGACTTTCAGCAGCTAAGTGCATCACAAAATTAGGTAAATACTGTTTAAATATTCTATGAAGCTCATCTTCGTCGCAGATGTCCACCTTTTCGTGGAAATATCTTTTAGAGGGAATTGCATTAGTTAAAGAGTCAAGATTACCAGCATAGGTTAAATTATCTACATTAACTATTTCAAAATCTGTTTCGTCAATAAGGGCTCGAACAACTGCGCTGCCAATAAACCCTGCTCCCCCAGTTAGAAGAAGTCTCATAATTTACTGAACCTCGAAAAGGTATTATTAAGTTTACAAATTTTAAAAATGATTGAGCAATTAAGCATAATTTCTAGGATTAAAAGGTTATAGTATAGTTCAAATTTTTTTAACTATATAACGCAATCCTTACAAAAAAAATTTTACAATTTAAAGTCATACTAACTAAATTATATTGAATTTCCAGCATCTACAATAAAGTCATGTCCAGTATGTCTGCTATTTTTTTGATTTAGAAGAAATATAATTATATCCGAAACATCATCTAATTCGGGTAGCTGATTTACAGGACTGCGTCTTTTGATTTGGTTCATCCTACTTCCAAGCCCATCCGTCATATCGGTGATCATAAATCCTGGACTTATGGAGTTAACTGATATATTTGCCTTACCTAATTCTCTTGCTAGAGATTTCGTAAAGCCGATAAGGCCGGCTTTGGTTGCTGCATAGGTCGCAAGTCCATTATAGCCAGTATGAGCAACAACACTTGCAATATTAATTATTTTTCCATGCCCATTCTTGAACATTTGCCTAGATGCATATTTAGATATGATTATTGGAGCTGTAAGATTACAACAAATAACATTCTGAATTTCTTTATCACGCTGTGTTGGTAAAATGCTATTAGATCCTATGCCAGCATTGTTTATACAGCCAAAAATAATCTTATCTTTAGTGATTTCTTTGAGCAAACTTGGTAACTCGTCTATATTTTTAAGATCAAACTTTATATCTTCAACTCGACTTTTATCAAACTTTAAGTTCAAACCACTCCTAGAAATAGCAATAACATTAAATTTTGTATCTTTTATAATTCTTTTGAAAATGTTTTCACCAAGACCACGGGAAGCACCAGTAATAATAATCCACTTAGATTTATTCATTATTTTCTCTTGACCTTGCCTGCATCGCTTACAGGAATAGAATCACAAAATTTTAATTTATGTGGTTTTTTCCAAATAGGCTCATTTGCATATTTTTTTAAAATTTCTTCTTCAGTTATGGCTGAAGTTGAAGGAACAACCTCTCCAACCATAATTGAGCCGAGTATAGGGTTTTTTTTAACAATAACTCTACAGTTTGTAACTTCTGGCATTTCTCTAAGTGACTTCTCTATTTTTTCAGGTGAAACCAAAACACCTCCTACAGATACCCTATTATCCGATCTACCAACAAAATAATAACGATCGTTATGAAGCTCAACCAAATCACCAGTAGCAAAATAATTATTACTGGATTTATGATTTTTAGCCACTGTAAATGGCTTCACCAAAATTTCATTTTTATCAGAAATTTTAAATCTCGGATTCTCCCCTTTAAAAAACTTAGTTGGCAATCCCTCTATCTCATCTTTTACAGTGCACATTGCACCATATTCTGAACTTGCATAAATTTGATATATCTTTGCACCATTAGATAAACTTTTTAATAAGTTTATGTCAGCCTGTTCAACAGCCTCCCCACCTAAAGTAATGCTTTTAAGGGATTTCATATGCCTAAAAAATTCTTTGTCGAAGTGACGAAACTGACTTGGTGTACCTGACAGGGAATCAATATATTTTAATTTATCAAAAACTTTTTCAGATAAATTGCTAAGAGAGCATTTTGCATCTAAAAAAATTAAATCGCCTTTTGACTTCCATGCATGAAGAATAGCCTGCAAGCCAGCCATCCTATCCGGTCTATAAAAAGTCGACCAATTAATTTTTTCTTTGGCTTTGAAGCTTAGCAAATCATCAATAGAATGAATCAGAAGCTTCGGTCTTCCAGTAGACCCACTGGAAAAAATTCCGATTTGATTTTTTTTTGAGTCAAATTGTTCATAAAAATCCTGATTTAAATTCTGCTCAGAAGAATCATATATTACAAGTGAATCCTTTTCTCTTAAAAAATCAACGATCTTTTCAAACCAAACATCATAGGAATTACTGTTAAGATCAAATTTATGAATCATGTTTTTTATATAAATCAACAAACTCGCCAAATGTTCTTGGGTAAATGATTTCATCTTCCATCTGAAACGGATCAAAACCAAGCTTTTCTTCAAGATCTACTACTAGAATTGCATAACATAGTGAATCAAGGCCAATTTCTAGAAGAACTGAGTCATCCTCAATATTTTCTTCCATCTCTATTCCAAACTTTGAGGCAACTTCTTTCATAGTAGTTTTAATAATTTCTTTCAATTTTTTCTCCTTTGATTAAATTAATGCCGCTCCAATTGTTACTGCGAACAACATATTCCAATTTTTTACTAGCGCCTGCCAGTCCATAATAAGCCTTAAAATAACGAATCAAACTCAATCCTTTAAGTCTTGGCTGAAGGTTGCAAAAATCTCTTGGGTGGAAGTATGTCATTATATTTTTATTTTTTTTCAGGGCCGATTTAAGGAAAAATAGTGGTGTAAGTCTAAAATATCCACCGCCAAACAAAGGTAATGATAGTCCAAAAATATTAGATTTTAAGAAAGGAAAAGATTTAACAGAACCAAACTTAGTATCAAAATTAATGATATTTACTTCTTTGATATCAACTCCACCGTGACTTGCTGAGCCCTGAAATAAAGAAAAATCATAAATTATCCCAGCCTTGCGAATAATCTCATAACGATGATAAAAATCTTTTTGCATTGAAAAGCCTGGAGCTCGGTAACATATTACTTTTTTACCACAAACTTTTTCTATTGCTTTACAAGATTTAATAAGGTCTTGTGTAAACTCAGTATCAGTCATATCCTTATGAAGTATATGAGAATGTGAATGGCTACCTAAGACATGTCCTTTCTCAGCAATCAAATTTATCAATTCAGGAAATCTCTCAGCCACTTCACCTAGAACAAAAAATATCGCTTTCTTGTTATGCTTTTCAAGCATATTAAGAATATTCATTGTTTCTTTTTCAATTATAGACTTTCGCTCATCATATTGCTCAGACAAGCCAGGGATATCGAGCAGATGGTGGTAATCCTCTATGTCAAAAGTAAGAAAGTTCATTTAAAAATCCATTATTTCATATTCGGATTGAGCATAAATATTATACCATTGCTCAATATTAGAGACTTTTATATTTGAAAGGGTCTCAAATGAATTCGTAGTCCAGCATCTTTTTAAATTTGGGGATTTTGGACATACTAAGATAATGAATTTTAATGCTAAAAAAGATGAAAACTCCCTTAACTCATTCTCCTTTGGCTCTTTATTAGCGCCAACCATAATTGCAAGATTTCTAAAACCTCCTTTTTTATTGAGTGAGCAAAGCTTTAATCTTATTTTCAAGCATCTCGTATTTTCTATTTGAATTATATTTTCTTTTAATTGTTTCAAACTGATATTAGCCAACTCCTTTAAGGAAGAAATAGATAAGGAAGGTAAGGGAATTGCAGCTTTATTAATTGATTTAAATCCAACAGCCTCCATAAGCTGTCTAACACCATGAACAGCTGAGTGATTGTAAATCACTTTATGTTTAAGTTTATTTAGAACAGCTCTTAAAAATGGGTAGGCTATTCCTGTTTCTTCTGGATGAACGCCCCATGAAGACAATGAAAAACCCTGCTTATCCTTACTATAGATTATTAATATTGCTGCATATATTTCACTATTTTTGCAGTAAATATAGCCAGCATTATCAATTCCATTAATACTATTTTCCTGCAGAATTGAAAATACTGATTTTTCCCAGAATATTAATTTACGATGAGAAAAAATTTGCTCTAAGAATCTTGAAACTTTGACAATCTCATGTTTACTAATGACATCAAGTTCCAGCATTTTTAATTTTTTCTTAATATTGATATTAACATAACTAGGTATTCAGTTTTTATTAATCACACTATCTGAATATTGTTTAGCTATATTTGACCAAATGAAATCTTTACAGGCAATGTTAAATAATTTTTGCTTAAGATCCAAAATATCTTTTTCATTTAACCTCTCGATTACTGACATGAGAGAATCAACATCTGTAAAATAACTTGCACAATTTTGTGTAGTCTCTCTATTCGTAGCACAATCATAACTAATTACAGGGAGACCAAGCATCATGGCTTCAACCAAGGATGGAGCTGTTCCACATCTTGAATGAGAATGAATATAACAATAAGCATTCCTTCTTATGAAATTAAGCTCACTTTGATTATAAACAGCATCTAGCATATAAATATTGTTACAATCTTTATATTGATTCCTCAAATCACTTGCATATTCACTTACAACCCAGTTTGATACGATTACAAGAGTTTTTTTTGGTGATGACTTAAACGCCTCCAGCAGGACATGCAAATTGTTATCTATTTGCGCTCTTGCAACGCAAAGAAAATATTTAGACTTGCAAAAGTTATATTTAGAAGAATAATCAATTTGTTTTGAAGTTAGAACATGATCTCCACCATATCGTATTACTATAGATTTTGCTTTAAAATTTTTTCTAAGACTTTTTTGAAGCTCTATATTATCTACAATATTAATATTAGAAAATTTAGCTGCAACATAGTGATTAAGCCAGCTGAATCGTCTCTTGAACGGACTATATGATTCACGCTCCCATTCATTTAAGCCTCCGTGATTAGTCATAACAATTCTTTTAAAGAGCATATTTAGTGGTAATATTAGTCCGCAACTTGGGCCAAGAATCAGTAAAATATCACTAGTAAAAAAAGCTTTAATTGTTGAAAAGAAATCATAAAAAAATGATTGCCAGCCATTTGCTTTCAGAGGTAAATATGTTAATTTTGCCCCATTATATTCTCTAAGCTCAACGGATTGGTTAGGCTTAGAACAGAAAACTTCCATTCGATAATCATCTATTAGATTGTGAACAAGATTTTCAGCCAATGTTTCAAAGCCGCCATATTCGGCCGGAACGCCGTTAGAGCCAATTATTGAAAAACTTTGCTTATTCATTAAAATAGTTTACATAGTGATCTGAAAGATACCTTTCTAAAGCATCTCTCCAATCACCCATTTTATTAATACCCATTAATTCTAGCTTTTTATTAACTAGGCGCTCACATGGTGGTCGAGGTGCAAAATATTCTTTCGAAAAATATTCACTCGAAACCGAATTAATTAAAATATCCTCACGATCTATTAGTTTCAGCAAGTGTTTACAAACCTCAACACGACTTGTTTGACCGCCACAAACCAAGTTGTATAAGCCCCAAGACTCGTCTTTGATAAGTTCGCGCACATTCATTGCAAAATCATTTGTAAATGTTGGCGTTCCATCCTTATCATCAACAATATTAAGTTCTTTAGCTCCAGATTTTATTTGTGCCATTATCTTTTGTATGAACTTTTTATCTTTTGATGGTCCGCCGCCCATCATCCAACCTGCCCTGCAGACTAAATACCTATCACAGCCTTCAACCACATGCCTTTCTCCCATGAATTTTGATCTTGCATAAACACCCAGAGGATTTGGTTGATCCCAGTCATCATATAGCTCCTTTTTACCATCAAAAATACCTGCAGTACTTATATAGAGAAGCGGTATATTTAGATTATTTGCAATATTAACTGCAGTTTGGACTGCAATTGTATTGGTAAGATAGGCATCATCAGGATTTTCCTCACAATACTCTAAACTAGTATGTGCTCCAATATGAAATAAATAATCAGGTTCAAAGCTAGTAACATCACCTATGTATGAATCTTTATCCCTAAAATCTAGGAAGTTAAGCCAGTCCTCGTTAACATCTTTATCTGAACACCTAAGCTCATAATCGCTTGAGAATTCGTTATAAAACGCTTTTCCTAACATACCTCCTACACCAGCCATATAAATTTTCTTTTTTTTCACAATCAAACTCCTTCTTTTGACATTAATTTTTCATATAACTTGTTTAATTTTTTCAAATGTAATTCCGAAGAATTATTTTTCTTAAAATAATTAAGTCCCATGATAGCAATTTCATTAATTTTTTTTGCTTCAATGCTATCTGCATTGTTAAGTACTTTAATAAGACTTTTTTTATTACCAGAAGAATATAAAAAGCCCGTAACACCATTCTCTATCATTTCTGGAATACCACCAATCTCTGCTGCGATTACAGGCAGCCCAAAGATATAGCTTTCAAGAACTGACATTGGATAGTTTTCATACCACTCTGATGGAAGAATACTAAATGTACAATTAGTTATGCTTTGTCCTAATTTTTCCTTTTCGAGAAAACCTTTAAATTCTATATTAGAGAAATGGAAATACTTCTTTTTAAGTCGTTCCTCCTCTGGACCAGTTCCAATTATTGTTAATCTTCTATCAAATCCGATGAAAGCATCACAAAGAGTATCCAGCCCTTTTTCTCTTGCCAGCCGACCAAAGTATACGTAACTTTTATTATTTATTTTTATTTTTTTATTTTTATTATTTGAAATATCTGCAAAATTATTTATGACAGAAGATTTTTTGCTAATTTCAGGGAAAAATTTTATATGCAAGTCATAGCAAAATCTTGAAACAAAAATAAAGTGATCAACATATTCTTGATATGAATAAAATAAGTCTCTAAATGAAGCCTCAGTAGCATTTACAATTGAAGCGGCTAAACCTCCACATTTTTTAAGAACGGAATAAACTTTACTTCTGTCAGCACATTTACTACAAATTTCACCGTTCGGATTGAGCATTGTTGAAGCTGGACATACTAGACGATAATCATGAATTGTCATAACAATTTTTATTCTATTTTTCTTAAGAACCTTTAAAATCGAGTTACTCAATTGACCGTAAATAATATGTAAATGGGCAATATCAGGTTTAAATATACTTATACATTCTTCAAGATCTCTTGCAACATCAGATCTATAAAAGAAATTAGTTATATTTATCAATTTTGAAGGTATTGATCTGTTGTGATAGTCAAAGAATGTAGTCATATATTCATTTGGTAAATATTTATCTCTTTCAATAAAACCATTAAGTTTTTTTGAAGTAGAAAAAGTAATGACTTCATGCCCGTTTCTTGCTAAAAGCAGAGCTTCATTTTTGAAAACTCGATCAGCTCCACCGATAATTTCGTTATTATTGCTTAAGCACAAAATCTTCAATTTACAATCCCAAAAATTTTACCTTTTTGTTTGATAATTATAAATACTGGTATTAATCCATAGAATAAGATTATGCCAAATGACTTAATAATTAGGATTTGATTAAAAAAAGAGGTAAAAAGAAAAACAAAAATTATTGTATTTAGAATTTTCTCAACAGTTTTATCTGAAATACTAAGCAGGAGCATCCTTGCCAATTTGTAGTACAAATATAAATAAATAATGGTCCCAAAAAAACCATATGACAGTAGTAACGCAAGAATATAGACATCATTGATATACCTCAATGCATTTTCTTCATTAATTGCTAGAGGAACATTTGGTAATTCCTGAAAGATGTGGCTAAAATCTGGCGTAAGTCCAAACAAAAAACTAAAAAAATCCTCTCCAATAAAAGCAGGATATGAATTAAAAATTAGCCCTAACCTACTTAAATACATAATATCAATCTTATTTAAAAGTGATGCAAAAAGTAAATCAAAAAAAATTGCTGAGAAAAAAACTATTAAGATTGATGATGAAAAGGTGACGCCTAAGCGCAAGAAAGCTGAGTGACTTAAATACCAAACTACGAAAATTCCAGCAATAACAGCAGCCAAAGATCCTGAAGTCACAATAATGACTATACAAAATAAAATAGTTAAGTAAGAAATAGGATGCAAGATTCTAAAACGACGAAATGCCATAAGAATTATTAATACAGATAATCCTAGATATCCATAATCTACTGAATTAGGAAACATTCCAACTGACTCACCAGAAGCAATTGCTCGACCAGAGCTTTGAAAATCATTTAAATTAGGGACTATTTCAATAGCAAAAGGAACCTCAAAAATTTGTAATATGCCCACAAAACCATGGAAAAGAATAATTACAAATAAATCAAATTGAACAGAATTTAAATATGTTTTTTTTGAATAATTTGTATAAACAATCATCCAAACTAGTAAGATGAAAAAAAATAGACGAAACGTAACATAAATGTAGGAAGCAACATTAATGAAGTCTGTTCCTAAAAAAAAAGATCGAAAAGATATAAAAGCAACAAACATTAACATTATAAAACCAATTATGTTTATTGATCTTAGAGAGCCCAAAATCTTTGATTTAGCCAATAAAATTAGTAAAAAAACAAAAAAAACTATTGTAAGTAAAATTAAATCCACTGTTTGATTTATTAGAACCATATCATTTTCAATAGAAGGAATTAAAAATGGTAAAAATCCAAAGAACATTATGTAATAAATATAAGTTCTGGCTAATAAAAATAAAAAGCTCATTTTAAGTACCATGCTTTTCTAGCAAAACTAAAGAAAATTGATCCTCTTATCAAAATACTTAAAGTCTCACAGACTATAAGGGTAAATATAATCATCCTAGCATTAACAGAATCATATGAAATTAAGATTAAAACAGCGCTAAGATATACAAAACAAACTAAAATTGATGATGCATTAACAGGCTTAAAGTTTTTTAGGAGGGCTGCTAAAGGAAAGCCTAAAAAAATATTTAAAAAAGATAGAATCCCAAATAGTAAGAAAAAAGGAACTAAAAATGATGACTGCGTAAATTTAGATCCAAACACCATAAGAATTATTTCCTCATTAAAGCAAAGTCCTAGAGTCACTATAAGTAGATTACCGATTAAAAAAGTTAAAAATGAAATAATAAAATATCGCTTACTTCTGTTTTTACTTATATAGGGGTATGTAGCCTGGTTTCCTATTTGTGTTAATGCCATCATGGCTTTATAAAAATACTCTGCAACTCCATAGATAGCAAACACGCCAGGTGATAAAAATGAGCCCAATACAACGGATGGCGAGTACACCAGAATAGATGATGCAACCCTGTTCATGAAGAAAGGTTTTATTTCTTTTAAGAATCTTTTTGCATGGTAAAAATATTGAAAATTTGGGAAGATTTTCGTTGGAAACATCAATTTCCTTTGCAAGAAAATGCAACCAATCAATAACAGAAATATATATACAAACAAAACATTTAAAAACCCTAATTCTAATTCAATAAATAAAACTACTATTGGAATCAGAGATAATTTAGTAAAAACTTGGAAGATTACTAGAAGGAAGAACTGTTGACGTGCTTGAACTGCCCAAATTGGTGTAATTGCAAAAAAATATGAAGCAATTATAGAGATAAATAAAACTGTAAACTTCTCATTATCGAGGAGTGCATAAAATAGCATAGCTAAAAGGAGGACGGAAACATGAAGAATAAACTTAATAAATATACTTGCTAGATAAAAAACATGGAGCTCTTCTTCATTTTGAACCTCATTGTATTTTTTTATTCCATATGTTGATAAACCAAGATCACAAAACAGTGATAAAAAATTTATTACGGCTAAGAAAAACAAAAAATAACCTACAGAATCTATTCCATAACCTGAAGACATTATTGGAACTAAAAGAATTGGTATAAATAATGCTATTGCATTATAAATTATTAAATTCAAAGAATTTTTGGAAAGGGACTTTGCAATCAAAACTTAAAAACTCTGTTATTTTTTTATTCCATATTTATATATATTGCTAATCCAAACATGACTTAAATAGAAATCATAGCTTCTTTATACTAGCAATATGCGTTTGCCTATCTTTCTGCTCTGGCAATTTCATATAATCCCCAAAGCGCATTTTTAAATATACATCTGGGTTGTTTGGTGCATTTAAATTGAGATCTGAGAATTTAATTTGTGCAAGTGGAAATAGATGCTCTTCATCAGCAATTAAATTAGAAACAGGACTTTCAATTCCATATCCCCAAAATCTTTTCGTAGATTTTTTAGTAATTAAATGCTGGGACTTCCGATAAATAGCAGAAATAAAACATTCAGGAACAAGTTTAAACAGTTTAAATATAAGCCTTGAAATTCTACTTCGTTTTTTCATCGTAAATTTAGAAAATTCTTTGATTTGCAAAATCCTGCCAACGTATTTGTTAATCAATCGACCAGTAAAGGTATCAGGATAATTATCGAGGGGAAATATATCTATAAAGATACCATATGGATTATACTTTGGCATTCCGTTTTCAACATCATATTTTTCTTCAATTACATATTTAGGATTATGCAATTTGCTTGGAGTTCCCACCTTGTAATATCCAGGCATTCCAATAGAAATATGTTTTATGGTATCCAAATCCACCCATTTCTTCAAAAATTCTTGATAACACTTTCTCGGCATTGCGACGTCGAAATCATCATCCCAGGGAATAAACCCATTATGTCGAATAGCTCCCAATAATGACCCTCCGCAAATAAAGTATGAAAGGTCGTTTGCAGTACAAAATTTATCAAACTCCTTGGCAATTTCAAGCATTTCGCTATGTAACAAGTCCAAGTCCACGTCTATATTAGTTTCCTTCATATAAATAACACCATGTCTTAGAGTAAAAAAAATAAAAAAACGGTCCACATAATATCAAGCTATAAAACAATGGCTTCATTTGATACTAGAAAGATAATCAGTTAAGTTGGCATGGACTCGTACTTGCTGTTCAGTAAAAAGTAAAGGGTCGTCTCTCTGGTACTCTCCAGAGCAAACTAATATAGTTGTAGCATCTAAATCAACACCTATTTGAATATCTGTATATATCCGATCTCCGGCAATAAGAATGTGGGATGAATAATTGGATATCTCCTGAATCATATTTCGCATATATTTACTGGGTTTTCCAAAATCTGCGATATAACTAACCCCAGTTGTCGAAGATATCAGTCCTGCTATAGAGCCGCAATCTGGAATTGGACCGTTTAAGGAGGGACAAGCAAGATCAACGTGTGTGACTACCCACGGAATTCCAGAATTAATAAATCTACACGCCTCTTGTAGCTTCGAATAGGTAAGTTCTCGATCAAAAGCAACTACAACCACTTGTGGACTGGAAGAACAGTTTTTGAGTCCAGTTAAAGAAACTAGCTCAGAGGTAAAAGAAGAAGTTCCAACTGAGTAAAAACTCTCAAATGCTGACTTCTTGATCCATTTAGCGAGCGTTAATGTAGGCGAGACAACACACTCATCCTCAACCGGAAGTCCGAGTTCAGTTAATTTCTCATAGTATCTCTTAATTGGTACTGAGGTATTGTTAGTCATGTAATATATTTTTGTGCCAGAGAGTTTTAATGCATGCAGGCTTTGAAGTACTCCAGGGATGAGATGACCATCTACATACACGGTACCATCTAGATCGAAGAAGGCGTGGCTAAATTTCATTTGAACAGCTGCTCAGCATGCTTTAGATCGCTTTTATTATCGATTTCCATCCAACGAAGTCCATTAAAGTCACATGGTTTGACATTGCAAATCTTTACCAGCTCATTAATTGCAACCTCAGTCCATTGTTGGAGATCGCTATTTTTATTATAGGTCTGCATTATCTCTAGCAACTTATCAACATCAGATTTAATAAAATGATACAGATCGATAGATGTATGGATTCCTTTAAGGTTGGGCAACGCTTTGCTTATCTCAATAATATTAGCCCCACTCAAAGAAACCTTCATATTTTCTTCACTGTACTGGCTGGAATCCACTGCAATGCAACTTTCTCGCTTGGCCATCATTTTCGCAACAATCTCATCATCATAGATGCAGTCAGCGTTAACTATAATGCAGTCATCATAGTCACTGGACTCTAGGGCGAGCCGACATGACTCCATATTATTGGTCGTCTTGTAATCTTTATTAATGACAACATTAATTTTTTGATCAATGCAAGAAACAAAATCGATTATTTGCTCAGAAAGGTAACCAGCAACAATGATCACTTTACATTCAATACCAGACTGTGATACTTGAGCCAAGAATCGGGCAAGTAATGGTGTGCCATTTACAGGCACCATTGATTTGGGTACATTATCAGTAATTGGACTCAAACGACTCCCAATCCCGGCAGCAAGCACAACAACTGTCTTCATAAAATTAATTCCTCCGATTGAAATTGATTGTATCTTTGTAGCAGCTCTTCATTTGAATAATTATCTATTATAGTTTTTCTTCCCGGTCTAACAGTACGACTGCACTCAAAAACTTGTAAAATAACTTTCTCACTCAGATATTCGTCAACTAGTGTTCTAGGCATTTTAAACTCTTTAAAAAGCTCAAGCACTTTGGGACTACAATTACCCTGCAAGTAGGTTGTGAATAGCGTAGCTCTACCCACCTTTTGTCCGTGAAGAAGATTTTCTCCAAGGTTCAATTTGTCCAAAGCATGACTAATTAAATGCTCACTACCACTACAAGGCCTGCTGCTTCCAGCATAAGCCATAGCGATCGCAGATAGGATCTGGCCGTGAATCACTGATCTCAAAAACTCATCAGACGTCAGCTCCCAAGAAACACAATCCAGGAGCTGGTAGGCAGCCATGCGAGACAATTGAAATGCCAAATGATTAAGACTCTCCTCACTTTTTTCAGCCGCATACTGCCAATCTTTTGTGGCGCTAATGTTGCTAAGTAGATCAAATGCAGCGGCAATAACAAATTTTGATGGCGCCGAACGAATAATCGAAAGATCTATATAAACATGATCAGGCATCTTGGCGGGCAAGCTAAATGTTGTTCCATTGTCGGATATAACTGCAATCGGTGACAAAAGACCATCATTAGCTACAATAGTTGGATATAAGATCAATCTTGCCGCTTTAGTATATGCCACTCGCTTAGCTACATCACAAACTTTTCCACCTCCAATCGCCAGAATTGTTATTTCCTGACTACCAAAAGAATCAAGAATACCATCCAGTTCCGGCATAGAACTATCGGCAATTTTTACCACATAAGCAGGTTTAAAATTTAACTTTTCTACAAGGTCCATCGCTAAATCATATGAGAAACTGTAACCAGTAAAAACGATAATATCACTGTTAACTAATTTACTGAGACTATCATAGAATTCAACTTCATCTCTCTGACTTTCAGATACTTTTATAGCTAGAGGGAAATCTATCTTCATGAAATTTTATTCTCCAATATAAATAAAACTTTAAGTCTTATGCCATTCAAAAGCAGAACGAACGATTTCTTCAAGAGAAGAGAATTCCACATTCCATGTCAATGATTTTCTAGCATTAAAACTATCAGCAACAAGCGAGATCGGATCTCCCTCTCTTCTCTCAATGATATTATAAGAAATGGGTAAATTAGTTGCTAGCTCGCAGCTCTTAATTACTTCTAAGACCGAAAAACCATTTCCATTACCCAAATTAAAGGCCGAAAACCCTTTGTTTTCTTGCATATGTTTAAGTGCCAACAAATGCGCCTGAGCAAGGTCAGTGACATGCACATAATCTCGAACACAAGTTCCGTCAGGTGTAGGGTAATCGCCGCCAAATACCTTTAAACTACTCTGATTTGAAATCGCTGCGTTTAAAACATTTGGGATCAAGTGTGTTTCAGGATCATGCGCCTCGCCTATCTCTCCCGACTCGTGTGCTCCTGCAGCATTAAAGTACCGAAGGCATGTAACATTAAAATTATTAGCCAAGCATATATCATGTAGTATATTTTCAACCATCAACTTGCTCTGACCGTAGGGATTGATTGGGTTCTTGGGATGATCTTCTGCAATTTTGTCTGTTACCGGGTTACCAAAAATCGCAGCAGTTGATGAAAATACAAGATTATTAACATTATTATTCAGCATCTCGTTGACAAGGTTTAATGTGCCAACCACATTATTACGGTAGTAAAAGTCAGGCTTTTCGATCGATTCTCCTACCAATGACTTAGCAGCAAAATGAATTACACCGTCAAAGTAACGCCCTTTTAGTAATTTAGACAGTTTATCCTGATCAAGTAGGTTAACTCGAAGAATTTCACAATCCTTTACTGCCCACTCATGACCAGTTGAAAAATCATCAAGCACTACAACCTCGTAGCCCTGCTCTTGGGCATATCTAACTAAGTGCGAGCCGATATAACCTGCTCCACCAGGTATTAATAAATTCATTATAATTTCACTATTAGACTATAGAAACCTAAAATATTTATGAAGCTATATCAGCATTAAACTTAAAATAATGCCTAAATAATACAAACAAAATACTTAACATCGCACCTAATAAAGCACCCAAGATACATATTAAGGCTCGCCTAGGTTCTGATTTTTTTTCCATTATAGCAGGTGGATCAATATACTCAAAAACATAAAATTCATTAGCTTCAATTAAAGTTAACTTTTTAGTTTGTTCTTGTAATAGCTGCGCAAGAGCTTCTTGAATTTCAGACAATCCAGTCAATAAAATTTGCTGATTAAGATAATTAACAGCCTTTTCTGACTCTAATCTATCTTTTAATCTATAAAAATTATTAATCTCTTTAACAATTAATTCAGCCCATTGCTTAGCAATAACTGGCGATTGATGTTTAATTCTTAAAGTAATAAATCCAGACTTTTTGTCTTCACTTAAGCTTAAGTGTTCTTCTTTAAATACCTCATAACTTTCTTGGGCGCTGGGTATCTGCTTTTGAGGATACGAATAATCCCTTATCCAGATATTATTTTTAACATCATAAATATCAATGGCATAAACAGGTAAATTTTTATCAGCATCCCAGGCTTTAATTGCCATAAGATCTGGTAAGTATATATTTGGCATTATGTTATTTTCAAAAAAACTCAAGGAAGAAATCTTTTCTATTGCTTTTTGAGAATTGCTTGCATCAATATCAGAAGGAAGGTTTATCCCGGCAAGCCCTGCAATGCTGCTGTAACTTCCAAGTGCTCCAGAGATGCTGGTAGATGGGTTTACTGGGACCAATATAGCTTTAGATTCGTATATATTTGGTAGAAGTAAACTATATATTACTGCGGCAATTGATAAAAAAGCCGTGATAGAAAAAAGAATTAATTTTTCCTCCAATAAAACTTGTAAAAGCTCCCGAAAATCTATTGAATCATCATTATTAAGTAAATTATTGCTATATGTTTCTTGCATAAAAAATTATTTGTTATTATAAGAGTTTATATTATTCCTATATTTTTTGGTAAAAAGAATAATTGTATTCAAATTTGTTTAATGCTGTCACACATTATAAAAGTGCATATTTAATGTGTGTTGGCCCAGAAAAATCAATCTATATTATTTTATTTAAATAACATAATGTCTACCAAAACTCTTGGAAAGCAATTTACATAACTATGCTTAAACAGTTTATTTATTATTCTTCAAAATACACTGCATTTGCTATACATGCTATGTATGAGATTAAATGACCTGCTATGTAATTATGTAATTAAGTTACGGTTTTTAAGTTTATTGAGCAATTGGTTGAATTTAAAAATAGATTGAATCAATAGCTACCGCACGGATTTTAATCAAATATTGTTTGACTAATACCCGCAATTTTCTTAAAAAAGCAATTATAATTAATGTATTTTATAAACACAATATATTTAAAAAGTAAGATCTTTTAATCGGATATTAATTCTTCTCTTAGACCCAAAAATGGTAAGAAAAACATTGACTCTTTCTTGAGATGGAAGTGAGCATATTTGTACAATGTTTCCTTTCAAAGATCCATCTGACACAATAAAATCCTTACCTATTTCTATTTGTTGGGCTAATGGATCTTTTTGTGATTTGTCCTCTATCATTTGCATGCTCTTAATTTCTTCATTAGATATTAAAGAGATATTATTTCCAAATTTTAAAATATCCTTTATTCCATTTGTATATTTAAGAGACCAATAATTTTCAAGATTAGTATTAATAAAAATATAGCCAGGGAAAAGGAGCTCTTTTTTGATCTTAGAGTTGGCTTTTCTTGTAAAAATTTTCGGTAAATAATATTCAAATTTTTGATTCAATAAATTGGCTTCAACTCGTTTAATTTGATTGCTTTTATATAATGCAATAAGCCAATTTTTTTTCATAATTCATTGGTGCCCGAGGCCGGACTTGAACCGGCACGATATTTCTATCGAGGGATTTTAAGTCCCTTGTGTCTACCAATTCCACCACTCGGGCATAACATATTTATTGCTCCTGTTTATCTTTGTATATAATATTTTGTTCTTTTTCACGCTCTGTCTTAGTATTATACGATGCTCTTATCTGATTGTTAGTTTTGATAACTGTTTTTATTAGAGTCATATCAACATCCATTGAATCAGCATATGCGACTATTGCAGATGAATCTTTGGGTAGGCATGCACCACCGAAACCCTTTCTTTTATCATGGCCAGGAACATCCATATGGCTGCTTCCAATTCTTATATCTTTTGAAATGATTTCAATGAAGTTTTCCCATTTTTCTTTACTATCAGATATTAAAAGCAAGTTTTTTAATTCATTGAAAAATATAACCTTTGTTGCTAAGAACGAATTAATAGCATATTTAACTAATGATGCAGCCTGGGGATCTGTATGAATATAGTCTTTGGTTGAGCAGCAAGTATACTTTTCATAAATTTCAGCTAATTTAACACTAGAAGACTTATTTCCTCCAAAAACAATTAATTTAGAATTTACAAAATCATGGTCTGCATATTTTTCTCTTAAAAATTCTGGATTGTATACAAAATCTGGAAAAATTCTTAGTATTTTTTGGATATTGCCAGGATGTATTGTGCTTTTGATTACAATCAAAGATGCAATATTAATTTCTTTTATTTTTAAGAGTACTTCCATGACAATTGATATATCTTGACTTCCATCATCATGCATCGGAGTGGGAAGACATAAAAAAGTGCAATCCGGATCAAATTCCTTTAGATCTGAAACTGAGGTTCCAAGTTTTGGATCTACTTTAAGAACTTTAACTTTGTGATCTAAAGCATTAAATAATGCTTTGCCTACAAATCCAAAACCTATTATTGCTATTTTCATAAAAAAATATTGGAGGCTGAGGCCGGAATTGAACCGGCGTAAACGGATTTGCAGTCCGCTGCATGACCACTCTGCCACCCAGCCAAATTATTTAATTTTACCTT
>MDTG01249203.1_pt1 | contig 29187 bp, 31 predicted proteins | sample 811421 | NCBI WGS metagenome assembly MDTG01 (sample SAMN05326645, study PRJNA326480) | marine metagenome | isolation source: seawater | place: Pacific Ocean: South East | collected 2011 | reverse complement strand
TAGTAATATTAACTTGATTGCAAGAATCAAAGAACAAAATAAGGCTTCTATAAAATGTTTTTTAAAATCAGGATTTCTATTTTCAAGTAAATTAAAAAATATGTTATATTTTAAACTTCCAGCCACTCAAAATAATCCAATAGTAAGAGATAAAAAAATTGTTGCAATTGTACAGGCTAGACAAACATCAAATAGATTTCCTAATAAAGTTTTAAAAAATATTTGTAATATACCTTTAATTAAGATTTTATTAGCACGTTTATCAAAGTCGAAAAAAATTAATGAAATTATTTTATCTATTCCTGACAATAAAAAAAATTTAAAACTATACAACGAAGCAACAAGATGGCATGAAACAATTTATAAAGGTGATGAAAAAAATGTTCTTAAAAGATATTATGATACTGCTAAAAAATATAATGCAGATATTATTTTAAGAGTTACTGGTGACTGTCCATTAATTGACCCAAAGTTAGCCGATAACTTGATTGATTTTTTTAAAAAAAAAAAAGTCGATTATGTATCAAATAATTTAACATCTACCTTCCCCCATGGTTTAGACATGGAAGTTTTTAGTTTTAAAGCCCTCAAAAATGCATATTTAAGATCAACAAAGAAATATCAAAAAGAACATGTAACTTATTATATAACTGAGAATAAAAAATTTAAAAAAGCAAATTTTTCAAGTCACATTAACTATTCTGATCAAAGGTGGACTGTAGATCAAAAAGAAGATTTGAGATTAATAAGTTTAATTATTAAAAATTATTATCCAAATATATATTTTTCATGGAAAAAAGTTATTGAATATATGAAAGAAAATAAACATTTAAATAAAATAAATAATCATTTAAAACAAAACACTGGATAACACATGTACAATACAAAAAAAAATAATGTATTAGTAATTGCCGCTCATCCTGATGATGAAATTTTAGGATGTGGTGGGACAATGGCTCTTCATTCAAAAAATAGAGATAAAGTGAATGTATTACTGCTCAGCAAAGGTATTAAATCAAGAGATAGAATTAAAAATATAGAGAAAAAAATCACGTCTTTATCAAGTGCTGCAATGAAAGCTAATGAAAGTTTAGGAGCTAAAAAAATTATATTACTTGATTATCCTGACAATTCTTTTGACTCAGTTAATTTGCTTACAATGGTAAAAAGTATAGAAAAAATAATTAAATTGTTTAAGCCCAATATAGTTTATACCCACCATCATGGTGATTTAAATATAGATCATGAAATTACTAACAGAGCTGTTCTGACCGCATGTAGACCTGTTCCAAAAAGTTCATTAAATAAAATTTTTACATTTGAGGTTAATTCAAGTACAGAATGGTCAATTAATAAAGAAAAAAATTTATTCATACCAAACTGGTACGTTGATATATCAAAAACTATAAAACTTAAAAAGAAGGCATTAACTTTTTATAATTCTGAAATGAAAAATTGGCCACATGCAAGATCAATAAAATCTGTTGAGATTTTGGCTCGTAGAAGAGGGACAATAGTAGGATTAAATTTCGCTGAAAGTTTTCATTTAGTAAGAAGTATAAATAAATAAATTTTAATGAAAATTGTTATAAGAGTGGATGCAAATCCTGATTTAGGATACGGCCACATATCTAGATGTATAAATTTAGCAAAAGAATTTAAAAATAAATTTAATTGTCAAATATATTTTTTAATGGCTAGTTGTGACAATTTTTATACCAATAAAATCAAAAATCATAAGTTTAAAATTAATTTAATAAATTCAAGTAAATTTGTTGGCCAAAAAAACGATAGTTTAAAATCAAATAAATTTTTAAAAGAATTAAAGCCAGATTTATTAATACTTGATCATTATAAGTTAGGAATTTATTGGGAAAACTCAGTAAAAAAAAATGTTAAAAAATTACTAGTTATTGATGACTTAAAAAGAAAACATAATTGTAATTTTTTTATAGATCAAAACTTTAGCAGTTTATTTAAAAAGAAAATATTTAATAAAATTTTAAATAGAAATGCAAAAATACTAATAGGACCTAAGTATTCACTTATTGATAAAAAATACTCTATTTTAAAAAATAAAAAAAAAAAATTGAAAAAAACAAAAAATATTTTAATTAATTTTGGTTCCTACGACATTAACAATTTAACATGTAAAGTTTTAAAATATATTCTCACAATAAAATATTTTGATTATAAAATAAAAATTATTGTTGAAAAAAATTTTAAATTTCTTCAAATGTTACAAAATTTATCAAAAAATAATAAATCAATAAAAATTTATTCAAATCTTAACTCTTTAGATCAAATAACTTTTCAGTCTGATATATGCTTTGGAGCAGGGGGAATTAATAATATTGAAAGAATATGTTTAGAAAAAATAAATTATGTTGTAAGCACTTCAGCTAATCAAATTGAAAATTGTAGAACGCTTAACAGAAAACAATATATTTTTTATATAGGGCATTTCAGTAAAATAAATAACAAAACGCTAAAAAAAAAAATATCTAAAATAATTTTTCAAAATAATAAAATTAAATTGATAAAAAGAAAAATCTCAAATTTGGTAGATGGCAAAGGATCTCTGAGAGTGGTAAATTTTATAGCTAAAGAGTTTAAAAATGAATAATAAAAATATTATTTGCAGTGCACATCAACCAGCTTTTTTACCATGGTTAGGCCTGATACATAAAATCTTAGTTAGCGATATTTTTATTTTTATGGATATTGCCAAATTTAGAAAAAGAGCTTTTATGCATAGAAATAAAATTGAAATTAATAACTCTTCTCATTATTTAGGCTTAAAATTAGATGATACTTCAGATAAATTATATTGTGACGAAATAAAGATATCTAAACACAACTTAAATTGTCTAAGTGATGTAGCAAAAAAAATAGATCATACTTATAAAAAATCAAAATATAAAAATGAAATTGATGAATTTATTTCAAATACAATTTTAGATATTAAGTTCGATACATTGAATAGTATATTTTTCAATCAAATTAACTATATCTGTAAAAAACTTAATATTAAAACAAACATAATAAAAGAGTCTGAAATTTTAAGTAAAGCAGAAACAATTGAACTTGGTGCCAGTCACAGACTTCTTGTACATGCAAAAAGAACAAATGCAAAAATTTATATGACAGGAATAAATTCAATAAATTATTTGGATACGAAAATATTCGAAAATAATTTAGTTGAACACGTAGTTCAAAAATTCGATTATAGCGTATTTAAAAAATATCAAAATACTAATGAACCGTTATCGTTTATTCACCAACTTGCATTTTTGGGTTTTGAGAAATTAGGTGATAGTTTGAAACAAGAGCAGATAAATAAAGAAAAAATAATAACTAGTATAGTAAAAAATGATTGACCACGAATTTAGAATAATAACTCCAATTGTTAGATCGCTAATAAAAAAATCTAGCCCAAGCGAACCTATATTAATTAAAAAAATTCCTAAAAAGTTTATTTCAAAAAAATATCTTTCAAGATGTAACTTAGAATATTTGAAAAAAGCAAAACTTTTAAAAGGTGTGTTTTACCGAGGCCTACCTCTTAATTTATCAAAAAATTATTTCAAACAAGAATTTGAAATGGAAGAAACATTTAAAGATTTAATTGATACATGTAAGCTAAATATAAAAGGTAACCGTATTATTCAAATACCTAATCCAGATTACGTGAATTTTAAAAGTTTTGAAAAATTGGTTTCAAAAATGGAAAAATTCTCGGGTTTTGAATTAATATCTTCATGGCATCAAAAAAAAACATCTGATAAAATTTATGAAAAATTTCTTGATTTTGTTCAAAACTCTAAATTTCCATTATCCATAGAAGTAGATTATTTTTTTAGAAATTCCCATAATAATTTACATTATTTTTTTGATATAATAAAAAAATATCCAAAAATAAAATTCTGGTTACCTCATTTTGGTTGTGGAATTTTTCTACATTGGGAAAAAATAATTAATATTTGTCATTTCAAACCATTAATTCTCACAAGTGCTCCCCAATCTTTGACATGGTTAGAAATTTTTAAATTAAGAAAATTTAAGAATATACCTTTAAGGTTTGCATCTGATCATCCTTTTAATAATTTAAATTCAATAAAAATTTATGATGAATTTATAAAATTTAAAAAATTATAATGAAAAAATCAATACTGGTTAATAAAAATATAAAAGCTGTAAATAGAGAATATTTGAATTCTTCAAAGCTTAGTTCTGAGTTTCAAAAAGTAAAATGGGGTTCAAAGGTCTCAATGATAAACCGATTTAAATTAGCAATAAAAATTCTTAAAAATCAATCAATAGATAAATGGCTTGATGTAGGTTCTGGAACAGGTCTTTTTTTTGTAATATCAGATAAGTTTGATTTTAATACAAAAGATAGATGTGGTGTAGAACTAAATAAAAATCTCTATAATTTTTCTAAAAAAAAAAAATATAAAATAAATACAAAGTTTATCAACAAGGATATAATCAGGATTAATGACAATTCAAAATATGATCTAATAACATTGATTGGCACTTTACAAAATTGTGGGCACGATCCATTCTTTTTTTTAAAAAAAATAATTACAAAAATTAAAAAAAATGGATTAATTTTTTTAACATCTAAAAATTTAAATTGGCATGAATTTAAAAAAAAAAAATTTACTTCCTGAAAAAAGTCACTCATGGTTCAATACTCAAGATATAGCTTTATTTTTAAAAAAAAATGGTATTAAAATATTAAAAAAAAAAGGATTTGTTCCTAAAGATGGAAGAATAGTAAAAGAAGAATTATCACATACCTTTTTTATTTTAGGAAAAAAAATTAATTAAATGTTAAAAAAAAATAAAGTTTATATAATTGCTGAAATAGGAAATAACCACAATGGTGATTTAACTCTTGCAAAAAAATCTATAAAAGCAGCAGCTCAAAGTGGGGCTGATGCAGTTAAATTTCAAAGCTATATCACAGATGAATTTATGGCTGATCAAAGCATTAAATATACTTATAAAACAAATCAAGGCAGTGTAACTGAAAACATGTATAAAATGTTTAAGAAATTAGAATTTAAAGATGAATGGTATTCTATACTTTCACAATATTGTAAAAAACTTAAAATTGATTTTTTATCATCTGCAGCACATATTCAAGCTGCTAAAATCTTAAAAAAAATTGGATCAAAAGCAATAAAAATAGCCTCCGAGGATATTATCAACTATCCTTTGCTAGAAATGATTTCAAAGTTAAATAAAAGAGTAATTCTTTCCACAGGTATGGCTGATCAAACCGAAATAGATAAGGCTGTTTTAGTTTTAAAAAAAATTAAACATAAGCTTATATTGCTTCATTGTGTTTCATTATACCCCACTTTGGAAAAGGAGGTAAACTTAAATAGAATAGCAGCTTTAAAAAAAAGATACAAACTTCCTATAGGCTTTTCAGATCATACACTAGGAATCAAGGCTTCAGTTGCATCAATTGTATTGGGGACATGCATGATAGAAAAACACTTTACGTTAAATAAAAAATTAAAAGGTCCAGATCATTCTTTGTCTTTAGATCCAAAAGAATTTAAAAAAATGGTACTTGAAATTCGTAGAGCAGAAAGAATGATGGGTAAAATTAAGATATATCCAAACAAAAGAGAAATTAAAATAGGAAGAAAGCACCGTAGAAGTATTGTTGCAAATCAAATGATTGAAAAAGGCACCAAGATAACAAAACGAATGGTAACATTGAAAAGACCAGGAACGGGATTACACCCAATTTATATGGATAGATTAATTGGAAAAAAATCAAAAAAAAAATATTACAAAAATCAACAAATTAAATTTTAAATTAAAAAAAGTTAAAAATGATACAAAGAATTAAAAAAGAACTTAGTCAAAATGGATATTCAATTTTAAAATCGTTTTATTCAAAAAAAATTATATTAGAAACATTAGAGTCATATGAAATGAATATTGATTATTGTATTAAATTAAAAAAAAAAAATATAAAAGGAAATTTAGATGAAAAATATTTAGCTTTGGAAAAAATGGATAAAAAACTTAAATCAAGATCTTATGATATTTCTAAATTTCACTCTAGTCTAAGCAGAATGGCAGTTAATAAAAAAATACTTAAAATAATAGAAAAACTACATAATGAGGTTTTTTTTGTAGATTATCCTCAAATTAGAGCTGATGATATTAAAAATTCTTACATTTTGCCTCTTCATCAAGAAATTTATGGACAATTATCATCAAAAGTCATCACGCTTTGGTGTCCATTAACAAATGTATCTAAATTTAATGGAACACTGAATGTAATTCCTGGAAGTCATAAATTTGGAAAAATAAAACACCAATTTTATAAAATAAAAAATAACAAATACCATGGAGCAGATAAGGAGTTTATTAAAAATAAAAAAATTAAATCATTAAAACTAAATTCTGGAGATATTGTTTTATTTGACCCGCATCTTCTTCATGGATCAGGAAAAAATAATTCAAATAAAATTAGATGGACTTATATTGTTAGGTATAATGCAATATCTGGCATAAAGTATCTTAAAGATAATAAATCACCCTTAAGAATTGTACAAAAATTTAATTCTTGAAAATAAAATTAAAAAAAAATAGATTGAGATAAATAGTGATTTTTTCTGGTATTTCTATAACAAGCTATTTAAATAATGAGAATCTAAATTAAAAATAATTAATATTAAAATGCTAAATAACAAATCAATACTTATAACAGGTGGAACAGGTTTCTTTGGTAAAAATTTTGTAAGGTATATTTATAAAAAATACAAACCTGCAAGGGTGGTTATTTTTTCTAGAGATGAGGCTAAACAATTTGAAATGAGAAATGAATTTACAAAAGAAAAGTATAAAAAATTAAAATTTTTTATTGGTGATGTGAGGGACAAAGATAGACTAATGATGGCATTTGATGATATTGATTATGTTGTCCATGCAGCTGCTTTAAAACATGTGCCAGCAGCAGAATATAATCCTATTGAAACTATTAAAACAAATATCTACGGAGCTGAAAATGTTATTCAAGCATCTATTAATTGTGGAGTAGAAAAAGTAATTGCTCTTTCAACAGATAAGGCAGCAAATCCAATTAACATTTATGGAGCAACGAAGTTAGCATCTGATAAGTTATTTATAGCAGCCAACAATTTGGTTGGAAGAAAAAAAACTAGGTTTTCAGTTGTTAGATATGGAAATGTATTTAATTCTAGAGGATCAGTCGTTCCATATTTTAATGAACTAGTTGCAAAAGGAAAAAAAGAACTTCCTGTTACGGATATTAAAATGACAAGATTTGTTATCAGTATTGCAAAAGGTATAGAATTAGTTTTAAAATCTTTTCAAAGAATGCATGGTGGAGAAGTTTTTGTGCCCAAGCTTTCTTCAATAAGAATTACAGATTTGGTTAAAGCTATTTCTCCAAAAATCAAATATAAAATTATAGGTATTAGACCAGGAGAAAAAATGCATGAAATTTTATGTCCAAGCGATAGCTCTCATTTGACATACGAGTTTAAAGATCACTACTTAATATCACCAGGAATTCAATTTCATACATCAAAAAATAAATTTAATAAAAATAAATCAAACGAAGTTGGTAAATTAGTTAAAAATGGTTTTGAATACCAGTCCGGTAATAATAAAAAATTTCTTAAAATTGGAGAAATTAAAAAACTTCTTAAGTAGGTAAACTTGTTTCCATATAGTAGGCAATCAATAAATAGAGATGATATTAAAGCTATTAAATTAGCCCTTAATTCTAGACTTATAACTCAAGGACCTCTTATAAAAAAATTTGAAGAAAAAATTTCAAAAATAGTAAAGTGTAGATATGCCGTAGGAGTAAATAGTGCAACTAGTGGCTTACACATAGCTTGTATAGCCCTTGGTTTAAACAAAAATGATTATCTTTGGACAGTTTCTAATAGCTATGTCTCTTCTGCAAATTGTGGAAGATTTTGCGGAGCAAAAGTTGATTTTGTAGACATTGATTCTGAAACTTTTAATATATGTATAAAAAGTCTATCAAAAAAATTAATTCTAGCAAAGAAAAAAAATAAATTACCAAAAATATTAGTCGTTGTTCATTTAGCTGGCAATCCATCAGATATGATTGAAATTAAAAAACTTTCAAAAAAATATAATTTTAAAATTATAGAAGATGCTTCGCATGCATTAGGATCATACATAAAAAATAATCCAATTGGTAATTGTAAATATTCAGACTTAGCTGTATTCAGCTTTCACCCCGTTAAACCAATTACAACAGCAGAAGGAGGAATGGTTTTAACAAACTCTAAAAAATTAAAATATCAATTAGAAGTATTAAGAAGCAATGGAGTTACTAGAGATAAAAAAAAATTTATTCAAGGAAACTTTCAATTATGGAAGTATGAGCAACATATGTTAGGCTATAATTACAGAATGAACGAAATTCAAGCCGCATTAGGTATAAGTCAATTAAAAAGATTAAAAAAATTTATAATTAAAAGGAACAAAATAGCTTTAAAATATAAAGAATTACTAAACAACAAATTAATAAAGTTTCAAAAAGTTGGAGTAGGAAATCTATCAAGTTATCACTTAATGATAATTAAAATAAATTTTAAAAAAACAAGTAAAAACTACAATCAAGTTTTTAATGAACTAAGAAAAAATAAAATTGGAGTTAATTTACATTATTTTCCTATTCATTTACAACCATACTATCAAAAACACTGCGGGAAATTGAAATTGCATAACTCAGAAGCATACTATAAAAGCTCTTTTTCAATACCAAATTATTATGACATGAAAGACTTTGAACAAAAATTAATAATAAAAAAAATTAATAAAATAATTAAATAAATATTTAAATTGTGAATTTTAATAAAAAAAAAATTAAAATTTTGGTTACGCTCGGTCCGAGCTCTTTAACTAAAGATTTTTTAATATTTGCTAAAAAAAAACCTATTTCTTTTTTAAGACTTAATATGTCTCATATAAAAACTAATAAACTACCAAAAATCATAAAATATATAAGAAAGTTTAATACAAAAACTCCCATATGTTTAGATACAGAAGGTGCGCAGATTAGGACAAAAATTTCGAAGAGGGTTTATCTTACAAAAGGCAAAAAATTCAAATTAAATAAAAAAAAAAATAGCTTAAATTTATATCCTTCTGACATTTATGATAAATTAAAAGTAGGAGATATTTTGTTAATTGGATTTGAAAATTTAGAAGCTAAAGTTACAAAAATTAAGTCTAATTCTATCGAATTAAAAGCTATTTCTGCAGGGTTTTTAGAAGGTAATAAAGGTGTGCATTTAAAAAATAGAAATATAAAACTCAATTATTTAACAAACAAAGATATTCAAGCAATAAAGATTGCAAAAAAATTTAAAATTACTAACTTTGCTTTATCTTTTACAAATAGCTCTGAGGACATAAAAAATTTTAAAAAAATTATAGAAAAAAATAATAAGATTTATAAATTAGAAACTTTTAATGCAATTAAAAATATTAAAAATATAGCAAAAGAAGGTTCAAATTTTTTAATAGATAGAGGAGACTTATCAAAAGAAACGAATATTGAAAAAATACCTATGTATCAGCGTAAAATTATAAATGAGATAAAAAAATTTAAAAAAAATGAAATATATATTGCCACAAATTTATTAGAAAGTATGATTAAAAATAATTATCCCACTAGGGCAGAAGCAAATGATATTTATAATTGTTTAGAATTAGGTGCATCAGGCTTAGTTTTAGCTGCAGAAACTGCAATAGGAAAGCATCCTAAAGAATCAGTCAATTTTTTAATTAAAATGATTAATGAATATTTAAATTTTAAAGAAAAAAAAAAATTTAATATTGTATAAAAAAAATCCAAATGTTTGAGTCCAAGGCCGAAAGTATAAAATATCTTTTAGACAAAAAGCTAAGTTTCATTATTCCTGAAACTTTTATTTTTTCTACTCAAGAATGGAATATAAAAAAAAAGCTAATACTTTTAGAAATAAAAAAAAAATTTAAAAAAACAAAAATAATAATAAGATCTTCAGCTAAAGATGAGGATGGTAATACAAAATCTAATGCTGGTAAATATTTATCAATTCAAAATATTAACTCAAATAATATAAATTTAATAAAAAAATCTATATTTAAAGTTATAAGAAGCTACAAAAGTAATAATAATAAAAATGAAATAATAATTCAAAAACAGATTAGAAATGTTTCTATGAGTGGTGTTTTATTCACTCATGATTTAAATACAGGTGCACCATATTATGTAATTAATTACGATGATAGATCTGGTAAAACAGATACTGTCACCCTAGGAGTCGATGAAAATTCAAATAAAAAAATTTATATTATTAGAAATGGATTAAATTATTTAAGATCCAAAAGATTTAGATGTTTAATAAATGCAACTCTGGATCTGCAAAAAAAAATAGATAATAACCACCTAGATATTGAATTTGCAGTAGATAAAAAACTTAGACCTTATTTATTTCAAGTAAGAAAAATTACTCTAGAAAAAAAATGGGATAAAATTTCAAATAATTTAATTAGAAAAAATTTAACAAAGTGCAGAACTTCATTAATAGGTTTATTAAAACCAAATAAAGGTGTTTTTGGTAGATCTACCGTGTTTGGTCAAATGCCAGATTGGAATCCCGCTGAAATGATAGGACAGCATCCAGAAAATCTTGCTTATTCTTTGTATGAAAAATTAATTACAAATAAATCTTGGAAAACAGCTAGGAAAGAAATGGGATATTATTTTCCAGCTCAAAATAAACTTATGCATTCTTTTTCAGGAAAACCTTACATTGATACGAGATTGAGTTTTAACTCTTTTTTACCAAAGGGTCTTTCAAAATCTTTTAATGAAAAACTAGTTAATTTTTGGCTAAAAAAATTAACTAATAATCCAGAGCTATATGATAAAATTGAGTTTAAAATTGCAATCACATGTTTTAGTTTTGACATAAAAAAAAGAATTAAAGAAAATTTTCCAAAAAAAATAAAAAAAAAAGAAATTAAATTATTCATACAAAAACATAAAAAAAATACAATAGAATTAATTAATCCTATTCATAAGGCAAGCGTTGAAAGTTGTTTAAAAAAAATAGAAAAACTTATTTATTTTCAAAAAGTATTTAAAGATAAAAATGTCAATAAATTATGTAATTTTAAAAAAATAAATTCAATTGTAAACAATTGTATAAAATATGGTGTTGTTCCTTTTGCGATTTGTGCTAGACACGGTTTTATTGCACAAACATTATTAAATTCTTTAGAAAATGAAAGAGTAATTTCTAAAATAGATTCTGAAAAATTTAAAAAAAGTTTTAACACTATAACATCAGAATTTTTGACTGATATGAATAAAGTTGCAACTAATCAAGGGTCAAAAAAAAAATTTATGGAAAAATATGGGCATTTAAGGCCAGGTACATACGATATTAAATCTAAAAGATATGACGAATATAAATCCTTTATTTTTTTAAAACAAAAAATAAAAAAAAATAAAAAATTTAAATTTAATCAGAGAATAATGACAAATATAGATAAAATTATTTTAAAAAATAAATTAGGTAATTTAAAAAGTGAGGATCTAATAGAATATATCGAGAAATCAATTGTATCTAGAGAATTTACTAAATTTGTTTTTACAAAAAGTGTAAGTGAGATTTTATCATTATTAAAATATAGAGGAAAAAAAAATAAAATTAATACAGAAAAATTATCATTTTTGGAATTTTATAATTTTAAAAAAAATACAGATGAACAAAAAAAAATAATTGAAAAAAATAAAAAAATATATTTAATAAACAAAAAAATTAAACTTCCTGAAATTTTATATGATCATGCGGGTACTTATGTGACTCCTTATCAAGTTAATAAGCCAAATTATATTTCAGATAAAAAAATAAGAAAACCAATCATTTTTATCAAAAATAATATTGAAAAAAATAATTTAAAAAATAAGATTGTTCTTATTAAAAATGCAGATCCAGGGTACGATTGGATATTTAGTAGAAAAATTAAAGGGTTGATAACAATGTTTGGTGGAGTTAATTCTCACATGGCGATAAGATGTGCAGAATTAAACTTGCCTGCTGCAATAGGTTGTGGTGAAAAAAAATTTGAAGAATTAAAAAAATCTAAATTGATAGAGCTTGATTGTTCGTCGCAAATGATTTTTGCTATTAACTAAGTGAAAAATAAAAAATTAAATTTACAACCTGGTGTTCTTTGGATAACTGGTCTTTCTGGATCAGGTAAAACTACAATTTCAAAAATCTTATTAGCTAAATTAAAAAAAAAATATGATAATATTATATTGTTAGATGGAGATAAATTAAGAAAAACACTTAAAATAAAAAAAAAGGTACTTTTAATTATAATCAAAGAAAAAAAATGGGATTAATATATGCAAAAATTTGCAAGAGTTATCTAAAAAAAGATTATTTTGTAATTATATCTGTAATGGCATTAATTAAATTTGTTCATCAATGGAATAAAAAAAACCTAATAAATTATAAAGATGTTTATTTAAAAGTACCTCTTTATATTCTTAAAAAAAGAGATCCAAAAAAAATTTATGAAAAATTTAGATTAAAAAAAATAAAGAATGTTGCCGGTTTAGATTTGAAATATGATGTGCCCAAAAAACCAAGTTTACAAATTATTTGGAATAAAAAATTAACTCCACAAAAAATCACAAATAAAATAATAAAAAAATTATTTTAAAAATGAAAATATTAGTTAGCCAAAGAATTTTTTTTGATAAAAATACTAATGAACATCGGGACTGTATTGATCAAAAAATAATTGAATGGATAACCAAGATATCTTGTACGCCAATATTAGTTCCAAATAATTTAGTTAAAAATTCAAAAAATTATTCTAAATTGTATAATTTTATAAAAGAAATTAAACCTAGAGGACTTATACTTACAGGAGGTGAGTCACAGGGAATTTATCGATCAAGGGATGAAACAGAAAAATACTTAATTAAATATTTCCTCAAAAAAAATTATCCTATTTTTGGTATCTGTAGAGGAATGCAGATTATTGCCTCTTACTTTGGCTCAAAATTATTTAAAATGGGAGGCCACGTTAGAACAAGACACGACACTATAATTAAAGTGAAAAATGGAAAATTTCCTAACAAAGTAAATAGCTACCATAATCTAGTAGTAAAAAAATGTCCAAAAAATTTTATTATTACAGTTATGATTAAAGATAAAACAATAGAAGGCATTAAACATAAAAAAAAAAGGATCGAAGCATGTATGTGGCATCCAGAAAGAGAAAGAAAATTTAACTATAATGATATTTCAAGAATAAAAAAATTTTTTCATGAAAAAAAAAATTAATGCAATAATTTTAGCCGCTGGGAGAGGTAGAAGATTAAAAAATATTTCACATCCAAAGTGTTTGATAAAAATCAATCAAAAACTACTTCTTGAAAATTTAATTAATAATTTTAAATCTCTAGAAATAAACAATATTAATATTGTTGTAGGATATAAAAAAGAGAAAATAATAAAAAAATTTCAAAAATATAATTTTTTATTTAACAAAAAATGGAAAAATACAAACATGTTTTACACATTAAAGTGTGCAGATAAATTACTTAAAAAAAATTATTCAATAATATCATACGCAGACATTTATTATAATAGTTCAGCAATTAAGTTAATTTTAAATAAAAAATACGATATTTGTATTACCTCTTTTAACGGATGGAATAATTTATGGAAAAAGAGATTTAAAAATCCGCTTAACGATCTAGAAACTTTCGATTTAGATAAAAATAAATATCTGACTGAAATAGGAAAAAAAACTAAAAATATTAAAAATATAAAAGGTCAATATATGGGTGTTATAGGAATTTCTCCCAGGGGATGGATTAAATTAAATAAATGCATCTCATATTTATCAAAAAATATATTAGATAAAATTTCTATGACGGAATTATTGGAAATTTTATTAAAAGAGAAAATTAAAATTAAGGTAATACCATATAAAGAAGAATTTATGGAAATTGATTATTTAAATGATTTGAAATTAGCTCGCAAATTATTTAAAAAAAGAAAATAATTTTTTATGTTAAAATTAGAATTATGAAGTCATTAAAAAATCATTTAATATCAACCGATCCAACCAAAAATATTCTTTCTAAGGATCCTATATTTCGTTCATCAGCAATATTTCCATTCATAATTAATCAAAAAATCAAAACAAATATTCTATTTTTAGGTTATTGGTTGATTAAAAGGGATATCAAAGAAGTAAGTTTGGTAATTACTCTTAGAGATAAAAACGGGAAGCTTATTAATAGGAAAATTAATTTAATTAATGTTGTTAAAGCATTTAAAATTTCAGTTTATGACTTAATAAAACACAAAAATAAAAAAAACTTAACTGGTTCAATTGAATTAGAAGTTTTTTCTTCTAAAGATATGATTTATCCTTATCCTGCTTTCACAGTTAATTACGAAGGAGAAAATACTTCGAGTGTAGTCCATACCTGTGGAAGAGTATATAATAATATTCAAGATTTAAAATCAAATAATAAAATTCAAATTCCAGAAAGTGGATTTGATATAAGTGACAAAAAAAATTATAATCCTTTTTTTTCTTTTGTTAACGGGCCATCAATTTTGAAAAATGAAAAAATATTAATCTCTTTAATTAATTACAAAGGTGAAAGAAAGAAAAAATTAATTAAACTTAAAAAAATAATGCCCTATGAAACACTTTTTATAAACTTTATAAATCAAAAAGAAAAAAAATTTTTTAAGGAAAAAAAAGGAACAGCCAGAATTAAGCACAATTTTAAAAGTTTTTATCCAAGATTTTTAGCAGGAAATTTTGATAAGAAATTTTTTAATTCATCAATAACGCACACTTACTATGACTTATCTAATAAAAAAGACTCAACACAATATTGGAATAATCCTGATAAAAAATTATATTATAACTCTTCTATAGGAGTACCATTGTTTAGAAATAATGGTTTTTTTACAGAACTAGCTATATATCCCAACTTTGTTAAAATAAATTTTGAATTAGGTATTGAAGTTTTTGATGATCAAGGGAAAAAAATATGTCATTTGCCTAATACTTTTAAAATTAAAAGTAGTTATAGCAAACCTAATTACTTAAATTTGAACGAAATAATTTTGGTAAATAAAATAAAATTAGATAAGAAAAAAAATTATTTTTGTAGAATTTATACTAGTGGTGAGAATAAAATACTAGCAAGATTAAAATTTGGATTAAATGTAGGAAATTCAAGAAATGTCGATGCTTTGCCAAGCAATATCTGTTTTAATGTCCAAGTTCCAAATTTAAATGAGCTTAAAAAAAAAGGTACTTTTAAGTGGGGTCCTCTTCAAAATAAAAGTGGCTCAGAAATTTTATTGTCTAATATTAGTTTTGTAAAAAAAAATTATAAGCAAGCAAAAGTTACACTTAAATTTTGGAATGAATTTAATGGTAATTTTGTTAAAAAAAAAATAATCATACCAGATTGTGGCAACTATAGATTTATTTTAAATAAGGACAAAAAAATAAAAAGCTTTCTAAAGAATAAGACAGGATGGATTACAGTCCAGAGTGACAATCCTTTTGTTAATGGTTGGTATTTTGAGTTTTCTAAGAATAGGTCTGTTGGAGGCGATCACCTTTTTTAAAATGAACTACAATAAAAAAATAGCTAAAATTAGTAGATGGGATGCTGAGAATATTTTTTATTTAAAAAGTGACCATAAACGAATTTCTAAATTTATTGCTCAATATGAAATTTTTAATAAAATAAAAAAAATTCCAGGAGATATTGTAGAGTGTGGGGTATTTAGAGGTGTAAGTTTGAGCAGATTTTTAAATTTTACAAAAATTTTTTCTGTAAAAAAAAAAGTTTTTGGTTTTGATGCATTCGGAAATTTCCCTTTAGGTGAAAGGATCGATGATAAAAAATTCTCATTTAAACATGATAAAAAAATTGGGCTAGGGATAAACGAGAGAAGTTTAGAAAAGATTTTAAAAAAAAAAAAATCATTTTAATTTTAAATTAATAAAGGGGAATATAATGCATACTTTGCCAAGATTTCTTAAAAAAAATAAAATTAAAATTTCATTGTTACATTTAGATTTAGATGTTTTTACAGCAACAAAATTTGCCCTAGAAAAATTATACCCTTTGATTTCTAAAAATGGTATCATACTTATTGATGATTATAAGCATATACCTAATACTACGAAAGCAGTAAATATTTTTTTAAAGAGTAAAAAAAAATTAAAGATTTCAAAATTAGATTTTCCAAATAGACCTTCATTTATAATTAAGAAATAACTTTAATTGAAAACAAGTTTAAATTTTTTTAATCAATGTGCTGTTTATTAAAATATTTAGAAAATAAATATTGGATCGATAATTTTTCTTCTGATGCAAAATAATTTTCATTATTTTTTTTCACTGCAAAAATAGCTGACCTGTAACTTTGATCAATAAAATCTTTTGCAATTCGAGATCCATGATCTGATAAAATTACTATATTTAATTTACTAAATATTTTATTATCTTCTAGTTTTTCAAAGAATTCATCCAATAAATTCACCACACAATTTCTCTCAATGTTGTTTTGTATTACTTCAAGTTCAATTGTCATTCTATATTTATACATTGATCTTGATCCATCATAATTACATTTTTCATCAAAACCATAAGGGCCATGAGGTATTAATGTGTGGGCAAAAATAACATCAGACGAATTTTTTAATATAGAGTCTTGTAAATCAGAAAAAAAATGCTTGGCAGTCATTTTTTGACCATAAGGTTCTAAAGTATTGTCAATAATCCCAAATCTTAAAAATCTCCAAATGAAATTAGATATTATTGATCCTTGCAATTTCCATAATGAAACTGTTCTTGATAAACTTGGATTTTTAACGCCTCTTAGATAATTATAATTTCTATAAAAAGGATTATATTGATAACAAGCTTTAACTTTTTCATGACCGCAGAAGTTTAGGTACATTGATTGAAAAACAGTTATATTATTAGTTTTTAAACTATCAAAAAAGAGATTTTGTTTTATATTATTTTCGACTAAAAAATATTTCTTATCTTGTTCAATAAATATTTGGCCATCAACATATTTTTTAGAATAAATTTTAGCTTTAGCTCTATCATATTTGAAATTTAATAAATAAGTTAAAGATTCGCCTGTGCTATGACTTAAAGTATCAGCATTCTTATAATATATGAATTTCCATTTTTTAAATAAATTTTCAAGATTTTCTTTAACAATTAAGCCTGATTTATGATTGCTTTCAAAACTGTTAATTCCAGACATTTCATCCAAAACTATTATTAATGTTTTGGTTTTATTTTTATTGAAATTAATTTGTGTATTATTTTCTCTATAATAATTTTTTTCAAAATAATTAGCATTTCTATCATCAAACACGTTTACAACCAGTGCTACAAAAGAAAATACAAATATAATTTTTATACCGTTGTATTTAAGAATATAGATAAATAGAAATATTAACAAAGTGGCTGTTAAAAATGCAATTAGTGCTGAGATATAGATATATAAAGCATAAATTTTAATACTTAAAAAATTAGGAATATTGTCTATAAAACTCATGATTCCATAATTTTGATCCAGACTATAAGTAAAAATTGAAGCTAAATAAAAAAAAAATGATTTCAAATAAAATTTTTCTTGTAATTTGAAAATAAAAAAATGAAATATTAAAGGTATAATGTATAAAATAATTGATGAAATAATAATTTCAAAAAATGAAAGGCCGCTTTTAAATATCCAAGCAGGATAATATAAAATTACCCCTAAAAAAATATAAGAAATTCTTTTCATTTTTTTGTTTTATAATTTTTAAATTATTATATAAGATATTTATTTTAAGCGTATAATAAATGAATAAACTTTTTTTTGTTTTAATAATATTATATCCAAGCACTTCTTATGCCTATTTAGATCCTGGCACAGGGAGCATTTTACTACAAGCTATTCTCGGAGCAATCGCTGCAGGCTTTATGACAATTAATATATGGTGGCAAAAATTCAAAACATTTTTTTCAAAGATTCTTAATTTTAATAAAAAAAAAATAAATAAGTAAGTGAATAATATTTCTAGAAATCAGGGTTCTTTCCAGGATCCGGCGGGGAGTATTTATTACTGTAATGGCAGAATAATAATAAAAGTAAAAAAAATTGTAAATGAAATTTATTTAGAAAGTAGTAAAAGAATAATATTTGAATACGAAACCTAAAAATTTTTTAGATAAAATTCTTGATAATTGTTTAATTAATAAAATATATGATAAAAAAATCAGAAAAATTAAACCTTGGCTCTGGAAATAATATTAAAGCAGATTTTATTAATCTAGATTTCAAACAAGATACTGGAGTAGATAAAGTTCATAATCTAAATAATTATCCCTGGCCATTTGAGAGTGAGTCTTTTAAGGAAATAGAAGCCAAAAATGTTTTAGAACATTTAGATAATTTTATTTTAGCCATGGAAGAAATTTACAGAATAAGTTCACCAGGTGGATTGGTAAAAATTTCTGTTCCGTATTGGAATTCAAGTTTTGCATATATCGACCCAACTCACAAAAAAGGTTTTCATGAACTCACATTTAGTTTTTTTGATCCAGATGCAGATTATTGTAGAGAAAGACCATATTATTCTAAAGCTAGATTTAAAATAAAGTCCTTTTCTTTTATTATTGCTCCTTTTGCCCCTTATATATCTTTGCCATTTGTTAAAGAAATTGAAATTAAAAATAAAATATTAAAAAAAATTATAGGCCTAATAGGTAATATTTTCTCAAATATTATTTTAGAACTTAGGTTAGAATTAGAACGTGTTTAGAAGAAACTATAAAATTGGAATTTTTTGGGAACAATTTGAATGGGGAGGTGTAGAAAGTCATATTAAATATTTACTGGATGATTGGAAAAATACAAATGATAAATTTATAATTTATCATAATGAAAAGAATAAAGGTGCAATTAGATTAAAAAAAGAAATTAAAAAAAAAATTGTTTTTAAAAAATATAAAACTTTTTTTAACACAAATAAAAATTATTTTAATTTTATATTAATTCCATTAAAGTTTTTTTTTTCTTTAAAAAAATATTATAATTTTTTAAAGAAAGAGAGATTAGATGTTATAATTTGTGAAAATGGAGGTTATCCAGCTGCTTACGGAGTATTGGTTGCTATAGTATCATCTTTTAAAATTAAGATCCCAGTAAGAGTTCTCATAATTCATCATGAAGCAGTAGGAGCAAAGTTATATACAAGAATTTTTAGAAACTATCTTGATAAAATCGTTTCTAAGTCTGCTACTGATATTATTGCTGTTTCCAATGCCACAATGTACTCTATTAAAAGAAACACAAATTTGTTTTATAATAAATTTTTAAAAAAGAAAATAATTTATAATGCTGTTCCAAGGTTTAATAAACTAGTTAATAAAAATATTTTCAAAAAAAAAAAAAAATGAAAAATTAATTGGAATATTAGGTCGTATTGAACCTTATAAAGGACATGAAGATTTAATTATAGCTTTTTCAAAATTGCCCACAAATATAAAAAAAAATTACAAAATTCTTATTATAGGAAATGGAAATAAAGAAAATATAGATAATCTAAAATTTACTATCAAAAAACTTGGTTTGAAAAAAAATATTGTTTTTAAAGGATTTTTAAAAGAAAAAATTGAAAATATAATTAAAAGTTTAGATCTTGTAGTGATGCCAACTAGAGATTTTGAAGGCTTTGGCTATACTATGGCAGAATCAATGAGTATTGGGGTTCCTGTACTTGCAAGTAAAGTAGGTGCTATACCTGAAATTATGACAGATAATGAAGGAAATTTTTTTAAACCTAAAAATATTAATGATCTAAGTAAAAAATTAATTGATTTTCACTATAACAGATCAAAATGGAAAAAAAAATCAATAAAAGCCAAAATAGAAATTCATAAAAAATTTAATTCAAAAAAAATTATTAAAGAATTTAGAAGTCTTTTCATATAATAATATATTGTAGATATCTTTAATTTGTAATATTACATTGTTCATGAAAGCTGTTATTTTATGTGGAGGTTATGGTACGCGATTAGCAGAGGAAACTAAAAAAATTCCAAAACCAATGGTAAAAATAGGTAATAAACCAATTTTAATTCATATAATGAAAATTTATTCAAGATACGGAGTTAAAGATTTTATTTTAGCCACAGGATATAAAAAAAATATAATAGAAAATTATTTTATTTCAAAAAAATACAAAAATTGGAATATTAAAATTATTGATACTGGATTAGAATCTTTTACGGCAAGAAGATTATTTAAATTAAAAAAATATTTAAAAGATGAAGAAAATTTTTATTTAACTTACGGTGATGGAGTCTCTGACATAAATCTACATAAAGTCTTAAAATTTCATATTAAAAAAAAGTGTGTTGCAACTCTAACCGCAGTTAAACCTCCTGCCAGATTTGGTGAAATACACTTGTCTAATTGTTTGGTAAAAAAATTTGAAGAAAAAAATCAAGTTAATTCAGGTTGGATTAATGGTGGTTTTTTTGTTTTTAATAAAAAAATATTTAATTATTTAACTAATAAGCAACAGATGCTAGAGCGTGAACCTATTCAAAATTTAACGAAAAAAAAACAATTAATTGCCTTTAAGCATTTTGGATTTTGGCAGTGTATGGACTCATTAAGAGATAAACATTTACTGAATAAAATATGGAAAACTGATAAAAAAAAATGGTAAATTAATGAATTATAAAAAATTTTACAGAAACAAAAAAATTTTAGTTACTGGTGCCACAGGTTTTAAAGGAGCGTGGTTGAGTATTTGGTTAAAAATTTTAGGTGCAGATGTTTATGGCATTGGTTATAAACCAAATAAAAATATAAAACTTTTTGATCAACTTAAATTAAAAAATAAAATTAATTTTAAAAATATTGATATTAGAAATTATCGATTGTTAAATAATCATATAAAAAAGATAAAACCTGAAATGATTTTTCATTTAGCTGCGCAACCTTTAATATCTAAATCATATGACGTGCCTTTAGATACTTATAAAATTAACTCATTTGGAACTTTAAATCTAATAAATATAATAAATAGCTATAAATTTATAAAAACCGCAGTTTTTGTTACATCTGATAAATGTTATGAAAGCAATAACTCTACTATAGGATTTAAAGAAAACGATAAACTTGGGGGAATAGACCCATATAGTGGTTCAAAAGCTTGTGCTGAAATTATAGTAAATACTTATTATCATAGTTTTTTTAAGAAAAAAAAGTTAATTGGTATTGCAACAGCTAGAGCAGGAAATGTTATCGGTGGTGGCGATTGGTCAAAAGATCGTTTAATTCCAGATGCAATAAAATACCTTAATAGTAGTAAAAAAATAGTTATAAGAAATCCAAATTTTAATAGACCATGGCAACATGTGCTAGAGCCACTATATGGATATCTAATTTTAGCAATGAAACTATCAAAAAATGCTAATAAATATTCTGGAGCATGGAATTTTGGCACGGAAAGAAATACAGTTACTAGTGTAGAGCAAATAATCCACAAAATTATTAAATACTGGGGGAGTGGCTCATATAAAATAATAAACAAAAATAAGTTTTATGAGCAAACTAATTTACAATTAAATATTCTAAAATCAAAAAAAAAATTAAATTGGAGTCCCAAATTATCAATAGATCAGTGTATTTCGCTCACTGTAGATTGGTACAAAAAAGTTCTTAACGAAAAGAAAAATGTTTACGAAATTACAAAAAATCAAATAATTAATTATATGAAAAAAAATGATTAGAAAAAAAAAAATCAAAACTATTTCAAGCATAAAAGGAAATATAATTAAATTTTTTAATTTTAAACAAAAATTTTTGAAAAAATATGGTGAAATTTATTTTAGTGAAATTAAAAAAAATAAATTTAAAGGGTGGAAATATCATAATAAAAGAAATCAAGTAATGTCAATTTGTTCTGGAATAGTTGAATTTTCTTTTAAAAAAAAAATAAATGGAAATATTAAAAAAATTAAAATGTCTTATCCAAAAAATCTTTATGTAATTTTTATTCCTAGCAAAACTTATTATTCTTTTAAATGTTTAAGTAAAAAAAGTGCATTAATTGTTAATTTAATCGATGAAATTATTTAAAGAAAAGAAAATATTTTGTTTTGATGTTGATGGTATAATTTGCAGGACAAAAAAAAATAATTATACAAAATCTGTACCAATAAAAAAAAATATAAAATTTATAAATGATCTATATATTAAGGGACATAATATAAAAATTTTTACTTCAAGATTTATGGGTAGAAATAATGATAATGTAAAAAAAGCAAAAAAAAATGGTCTTAAATTAACTAAATATCAATTAAAAAAATGGAATTTAAAATATCATAAACTAATAATGGGCAAGCCTACTTACGATTATTTTATTGATGATAAAGCGTTTAACAATATTAAAGATTTTTTAAAAAATATTTAATGATTAATAATTTGATATCAATTATAATTCCAACTTACAATAGAGAAAAAAAACTTAAGGAAGCGATATTATCCGTTATCAATCAAACTTATGTAAATTGGGAATTGATAATTGTTGATAATCATTCAATAGATAATTCAGAAATATTAGTTAACAATTTTAAGAATAAAAAAATTCATTTTTTCAAGATTAATAACAATGGTATTATAGCTCGATCAAGAAATTTTGGTATATCTAAGAGCAAAGGAGATTATATTTGTTTTTTAGACTCCGATGATTGGTGGCATAAAAAAAAACTTTATTATTTAAACAAGTATATAGAAAAAGATTTTGACTTAATTTATCATGACATGTTTTTAACAAATAAAAAATATTTATTTAAAAAAACTGGTTACTGTAGAAATTTATCAAAACCAATTTATAATGATTTATTAAATAACGGACCTGCATTTCCAACATCTAGTGTATGTGTTAATAAAAAAAAAATGCACTATTCACAAGGATTTAATGAAAATAAAAATTTTTTAGCTTGGGAAGATTTTGATGCATGGATAAATTTTTCAAAAATAACCGAAAAATTTGTTAAGATACCCAAAACTCTTGGATTTATAGGAATTGATGATGATAATTTTTTAAATGATGAAATTTCAATCAAAAATATTTTTTCTTTTAAAGAAAAATATTTTATAAATCAGAAACTTCCTAATTGGGCTTTATTATCTTTAGTGAGATCGTATTATAGAATGAATGAAATAAGCAAATCAATCTTTTACCTAAATCAAATTATTTTAAAAAAATCTAGCTTAAAAATGCTTTTAAGATTAATTTTTTTTAAAATTATTCTAAAATTAAAAGTTTAAGTCAGTTTACGTTTAAGCCATCTGGCTGCAAAGTATATTTTTTTATAACTCTCAAGTTTTGGTCTTATTATATCCTCACTTTTAATTTTTAAATAATCAATCCAAAAGTTTAAAGAGTTAAATTTATAATAATCAAAATAATCTTTTAATTCCTTTTCAGATTTTGATAGTCCATTGTCACCATATTTTGTAACATATGGAGTGAAGTCAGGATATAGACTAGGTACATTTATCAATTGTGTTTTCATAAAATTTCCAATTAAAAGATCATCGAAAATTCCATTTTTTATAGAAAAAATTAGAGAATTTTTTGGTGCGGTAAATTGAAATCCTTCATTTCTATCTGAAAGTTTGATGTTAAAATCTTTATTTCCAACTCTGAAGCTTATAAACCCAAATTTTTTTTTTAAATGATCAAACTTTAAAAAGTAGTCTTTTAATAAATTTTGATCACTTTTTTCTAAATTATCAGACCAATTATCACCATACATTTCTGGTTTGGTTGATATTTCATTATTTTCTTCTGGATTAATTTTAACAAATTGTTCTTCAATGCTATTCCATATAATAAATGCTGGTAGCAATTTATTTTTAGAAAAGTCAAAATTATTATAATGCTCTTTTAATGGAGTGATAAACTCATTCATTTTAAAAGAGTCCTCTCTTTGATACTTATGAAATGAAGAGAACGGTATGGCGTGATTACAGTTCCATTTTTCCAAGTAATAGTTATACGACTCTCCACACGGTTTTCTTTCTGCAGCTAAAGGCAAAATGAACTCACTATGATGATTGTAAATATTTATCATATCTGCATCACCCCAATTTACCAGTTTCAATAAAAAACGATTTTGATAATTAGAAATAATTTTTTTTATTGTATTAGACCAACCCAGACCTGATCCATCATTTAGATTTAAAATAGCATCTTTTTTATTAATATCTATTATTAGACTTGCGTCTTGATTCCAGTCAGCAAAAGATTTTATTCTAATATTTTTTGATAATTCAAACCATTTATTACTTATTATCTTAATACATTTATATTTCTTTTTTAGTTCATTAAAAATTCTATCACCATAATGATCTGGAATTAAAATAATTTTATTTTTAAATATGTCGAAACTTTCAGGATCAATATGATCTGGATGACCATGAGATAGCCAAATATATTTTGATATTTTTATATTTTCTAATTGAGCATTAGGTATTTTAAATTTATGCGTCCAACTGCCAAAGTATGGTTTGCCATCAATCCAAGGATCAGTGCTTAGAATAGGCGCACCATCAAATACTGTTATTGTGGCATTTCCTATTGTTTCAAAACCTAGCATAAAATTATATTCTTATCACAAAATCATTTAAATTATATTTAGATTATCTTGTTATTAAGTAATTCTCTAAAACAAGCGCATCCATTTTAGTTCTTATAAAACAATCTATAGCCTCATCTGGTTTCATTACTATAGGTTCATTTTCATTAAAAGAAGTATTTAATAAAATAGGTACATTTGAAATTTTATAAAATTCACTTATTAGGTTGTAAAAATCACTATTAAATTCTTTGGTAACTGTTTGAACTCTACCAGTGCCATCAAAATGGGTAACTGCAGGAATTAATTTTCTTTTATTAAATATTATTGTTTCTACAGAAGACATATAGGGATTTAATCTTGAGTTATCAAACCATTGATCTTTATGTTCAATTAAAATTGATGGAGCAAATGGTCTAAAACTTTCCCTTCTCTTTATTTTCAAATTCAAAATATCTTTCATATCTGAAGAGCATGGATTGGCAAGTATAGATCTATTACCAAGAGCTCTTGCTCCAAACTCCATTCTACCATTAAAAAAACCAACAATATTATTATTAAATAATATATCAGCAGTTATTTTATAAAGTTCAGATTTATTTTCAAAATACTTAACAATAAACTTTTGTTTAATTTTTTTTTCTTCAATTATTTGAGATATATAATTATTATCAAAACTTGGTCCTATATATGGATTTTTTAAATTATTTTCATTAAATGATTTATTGCTTGATGATAAGAAAAAAAGTGTTGATCCTATACTTCCCCCACCATCGCCAGGAGCATATGGTATATAAATATTATCAAATAAATTACTTTCATATATTTTTTTATTAGCTAGAGAATTTAGAGCGCAACCTCCAGCATAAACTAGGTTTTTAGAAAAGTTGTTTTTTAATGACTTTTTTATTATTTTTAACAATAACTCCTCAAATATTTTTTGAATTGAAGAAGCAACATCTTCCTTAAAATTTTTATTATTAATTTCATTTAAAAAAAGATTATTAATATTTTCATTAAAAATAATAGGTTGATTTGGTTCTCCAGAAAATTTGTACATATAATTTTTGTTGTGGTGGTTAAAAAAATTTAAATTTAATTTTAAATTATTGAAATCGTTAAATATATTATTTCTAATTTTTTCAAAATATTTTGGTTCACCTAAAGATGACATTCCCATCATTTTATATTCTTCACCATACTTTCTAAATCCAATAAATTGCGTGAAAGCTTCATAAATTAATCCTAAAGAATTTGGAAAATAAAGTTTTTCAATCGGTTTAATTACACCTTTATTACATTCAGAAATAAGCAAACTACAAAAGTCACCAAATCCATCAATCGACAATCCTATTGCATTTTCAAAACCTGAAGCAAAGTATGCAATAGAAATATGAGATAAGTGATGATCTATATAATTAATTTTTAATGATTTGCCACTATCAGATTGCGGAAAAGAACTTAATAAATTATCTTTTAAATTTATTTTAGCCCTTAATCTTTCAAAAATCTCATTTTTTTTTTTTACTGAATAAATAATTTTTTAAGAAATAAATTATTTTTTTTTAATATTAGATCTTGGATTTGTATTAATAGTTATATTGTCTATATCTGAAAACTTTAGATTGTTTTCTTTTAGACATATATCAATAGATTTAGTTGGCAAACCAGCCCAATGTTTAATTCTGTTTATTCTTTCTTCTTCAATTGCAGTCTTTAATTGATTATCGATAAATATAGATGCCGAAGAATCTGCATGATTAAAGTTAAGGCCTAATGTAATTGACATTATAAATCTAAAAATTTAGTTCATTTAAAGCTTTTTTAAGATTATTTCATTAAAAAAATTATTATTAATTGTATTATAATGATTTCATATTTTTAAAGATATATATTTAAAATAATTATGAATATAGCAATTGATTTAATTGGTACAAATCTTGAAAGTGGAACAAAAACATACAACATCAATTTTTTAAAACAATTATTAAAAACAAATCAACAAAATAAGGTTTATATATTTTTATGTAATTCTTATTTAAAATACATAGATATAAATAATCTACCTAAAAATATTTTATTAAAAAAAAAACCAAATTTTTTAAAAATTAATTTTATAAAAATTATATGGATGCAAATTATATTTCCTTTAGAATTAAAAGTTTTAAATATTGAGAACTTATTCTCACCAATGAATTATTGTCCAATATTTTGTAGTCTTTTGAAAATTAAAGTAATCTTAGGCCTACACACAAATTTACCATGGGTATATTTCAGCAGAATGCCAGGCTCTAAGATTAAAAACTTTTTTATAAAAAAATTTATGGAGCTGTCTATTAAATGTTGTGATAAATTAATTGTCAATTCTAATTTTGCAAAAAAAGAAATTATAAGTTATTTAAATATAGAAAAAAAAAAAATTTGGGTTGTTTATCTAGGTGCAGATAATCAAAATGAAAATGCAAAAATAGAAATTAAAAATTTAAAAAATTTTAATTTTGACTCACAATATATACTATGTGTATCGTCATGTGTAAGATATCATAATTTTATAACTATCTTAGAATCTTTTAAAGATATTTTATATAAAGATAAAAAAAAAATTAAGTTGGTTTTTATATCTCAAAACTTAGATAAAGAATACTTTCTCGAAATAAATGAATATGTTTCTAAAAATTTCAAAAATAATGAAATAATTTTTTTTCAGAACTTAAATAAAAAATATTTAAAAAAATTTTATACCAATGCTCTTTTTTATATATTCAGTTCTTACTGTGAGGTTTTTGGGTTGACTACTTTAGAAGCAATGTCAAATAATTGTCCAGTTTTAGTATCCAAAACTTCTGCATTACCTGAAATAAATAGCGATAGTGCCTTATATTTTGACCCTGATAATAAAAATGAAATCAGGAATAAAATTTTAGACTTGATTAACAATTTTGATTTAAGACAATCATTTAAAGATAAAGGTTTACAACATGTTAAAAATTTTAAGTGGTCAAGAACTTTTGAAAGAACAATGTCAATTATTTTGAATTAATAATAGAATTTTATAAATAATCTAAAAAATTTTCTTTACTAAATCTAAAATATTTTTTGTTATTTTTTAAAAATTTTTTATTAGTTAGAATTTTTAATGAATAATTTAGGTTATCAAATTTTATAGGTGTAAATGTATTCGTATTTATCGTATTTTCTAGTCTATCATCTAAATTATGAAATATATTTAGATGGCAAGAAATACAATCAATTGCAAAAAAACTTAAGGAATTTTCTTTTGATAATATTGAGTTTTTTGATTGAGAAATGATTTCTAATGCTTTTGCTCTGTTTAAATTTTGATAATTAAAAATGTTTTTATTTTTTAAATTTTTTTGGAACTCATCTCCAATCACCACAACTTTAAATTTTTCTGATAATCTTAAAACAATATTTATTAAAAAATCATTCCCTTTGTTTTTATTTTTTTTGTAATAAACAATATAATCAAATTTTTTCTTTTTTGAAAATTTTCTAAAACTAAAATTATAAAGTATAAAATTATAAAAAACTTCTTTTCTGTTTTTAAAATATTTCTTAAACTGACTATGAGAAAATAAAACTTTATTATTTTTTCTCTTTAAAATAAAGATGCCTAAATATTTTAATATATTATAAATAATATTATTTTTTATATCTATTCCCGTGATAGGACCTAATATAGTTTTTTTTGGTAATAGGAGTAAAATTAAAAAATTCCAAATAGGTAAATAGTTTATATAGCAAATTTTATTTCCTTTAATGTGAAATATCCAAAGTTTTAAAATTCCAAAAAATGGTAGAATATAATTATAAAAAAAATTTTCTTTTTGGTTAAATGTATTTAAATTTATAAATGAATAGTTTTTATATTTTAATTTTAATAAAGACAAAAAGTTTAAAGCCAGAATACCTTCACCAGAATTACTTTTAATATTATTCGCCCAATAATAAATTTTTAACATAAGAACATAAAACTTATTGATATTTTTTTAAATGATCATTAAAAAATAAAAATGCAATTATAAAAATAAGAAAATCAATACTAAATACAGCAAAAGATGTCTCCAAAACTGATCTTAAACAAATTATAATTAATACAGATCCAGAAAAGTGTACTAGTGGATTATTACATAATTTATAAGCACCGCTTAAATAAAATTTTATCAATAAAATTAAAGAAGAAATATAAATAAATATTATTGATAAACCTGAAAATAAACCTCCAGATAATGTACTATAGAGTATCGAGTTATGAATTGATTGACCTATAAGTATTCGATCTGCTTGGGCCCCGTACCCTTTTAGATAATTCTTTTTTATAATATTAATAGCCAGATCCCAATTATGAAATCTATCTGAACTAAATTTATCAGGATTTTTTTTAAGATTAT
>MDTG01281527.1_pt1 | contig 29189 bp, 30 predicted proteins | sample 811421 | NCBI WGS metagenome assembly MDTG01 (sample SAMN05326645, study PRJNA326480) | marine metagenome | isolation source: seawater | place: Pacific Ocean: South East | collected 2011 | reverse complement strand
CAACAATTTAATATTTAAAAAAAATTTTAAAAATACGACTAATTTGTCAAGTTTTAGAATGACCTTAGATTACTACGATGATTTTGTTGTATTAAAAAAACTTTATGACATATTGAAAAACAAAAAATTTTTTTATCTTAAAAATATAATTCAGTTAATGAAACAAAAAAAAATTACATTTCATTCCAAGCAAATAACTAAATCAAAAAAATTAAAAAAACCTTATGGTATAAAATTATGGGAAAACGCAAAAAAAATTATACCAGGTGGAAACATGTTGTTATCTAAAAGACCTGAAATTTTTTTACCTGATAGATGGCCCACATATTACAAAAAAGCTAAAGGATGCCAGATATGGGATATTAGTGGAAGAAAGTTCACTGATATGTCATTGATGGGTGTAGGTACAAATATTTTAGGTTATTCAAATAAGAGAATAGACGACACAGTTGTTAGAAGCCTCAGAAATGGAAACCTCTCATCATTAAATAACTATGAAGAGGTAAAACTTAGTGAAATTTTATTAAAAATTAATCCGTGGGCCGATATGGTCAGATTAGCTAGGACGGGTGGAGAGGCAAATGCAATTTCAATTAGAATTGCAAGGGCTAATAGTAAAAATGATAAGATTGCATTTTGTGGATATCATGGATGGCATGATTGGTATTTAAGTGCAAATTTAAATGATAAAAAAAATTTAGACTTCCATTTATTGCGAGATTTACCACTAAAAGGTATTCCTAAAAATCTTAAAAATACGATTTTTCCATTTATGTATAATGACATAGATGGATTAGAAAAAATTATTAAAACTCAAAAAATTGGAATAATAAAGATGGAAGTTCAAAGAGACATTGAACCAAAAAATAATTTTTTAAGAAAAGTAAGAAAGTTGGCTGATAAAAATAAGATAATACTTATTTTTGATGAATGCACTTCAGGATTTAGACAATGTTTTGGAGGTTTACATAGTTTTTATGGAATAAATCCGGATATTGCTACATACGGAAAAGCTTTAGGGAATGGTTATGCTATCACTGCAATAGTTGGAAAAAAGAAAATTATGAATGAAGCTCAGAATACTTTTATTAGCAGTACTTTTTGGACTGAAAGAATAGGGCCAACAGCAGCGATAGAAACTTTAAATATTATGAAAGAGACTAAAAGTTGGAATATTATAACAAAAAAAGGCAAGGAAGTAAAAAAATGTTGGCAAGAAATTTCAGATAAGTATGAGTTAAACATGAAAATTTTTGGGTTAGACTCAATAGCTAAATTTTTATTTCAAGGAAACAAAAGCCAAGATTATAAAACTTTTGTTACTCAAGAATTTCTAAAAAAAAATTTTTTAGCTTCAAATTGTATATTTTTATCTACCGAACATTCTGACTCTCTTATTGAAAAATATATAAAGGAGTTTGATAAAATTGCAGAAAAAATAGCACTAATAAAATACCATAAAAAAGACATAAAAAACTTTTTAGATGTAAAAAAAGCACATGAAACGTTAAAAAGGTTGAATTAAATGAAAAATAAAATTTTTTTTGTTACAGGAGGAACAGGTTCTTTTGGTCAAAAATTCGTAGAAATTATTTTTAAAAAATATAATGCTAAAAAAGTTATTATATTTAGCAGAGATGAATTGAAACAGTTTCAAATGAAAAATAATCCAATATTTAAAAAGTATATAAAAAGAATGAGATTTTTTATTGGAGATATAAGGGATAGAGAAAGATTACATTACGCTTTAAAACAAAAAATTGATTATGTAATTCACGCTGCTGCCTTAAAGCAGGTGCCTATAGCAGAATATAATCCTTATGAGGCAATAAAGACAAACGTGATTGGTGCACAAAATCTAATTGATGTTACATCAGAATTTAACATCAAAAAAGTAATTGCATTGAGTACAGATAAAGCTGCTTCTCCAATAAATCTATACGGAGCTACAAAACTTGCTGCTGATAAACTTTTTATTTCTGCAAACAATTATAATAAAACTACTCTTTATTCAGTAGTTAGATATGGGAATGTATTTGCAAGCAGGGGTTCAGTTGCACCATTTTTTTTGAAAAAGAAAAAAGAGGGAATTTTACCTATCACAGATAAAAGAATGACAAGATTTAGTATTTCACTAGAAGATGCAGTTAATTTTGTTGTACTATGTTTAAAAGTATCTATAGGAGGAGAATTGTTTATTCCTAAGATACCATCATTTAAAGTAATTGATTTAGCTAAAGTTATTGCACCAAAAGCAAAATATAAAGTAATTGGGATAAGACCTGGAGAAAAACTACATGAAGAAATGATAACATCTTCAGATAGCATTAATACTTTTGAATTCAATAATTTTTACCTAGTGGCTCCAAACTCAGAATATTTTAATTGGAGTAAAAAAAAATTCATTAAGAATCTTAAAAATAAAAACTGCAAAAAAGTAAAGGATGGTTTCAGTTATAATAGTTATAATAATAAAGACTACTTAAGTCATTCAGATCTAAATAAGATAATAAAAATAAATAAACTTGTTTAATAAACTTGTAATAAAAAATCTATGTTAGATATTTTTAAGCATTTGAACATTATAATCCCGAAAAAAGAAAAAAAAAAAATCCCTCTTTTTTTTGTAATGAATATTTTAACAATGTTCTTAGAAACCTTTGGTATCGCAATGATAATTCCTTTAATTTCTGTTATAACTTCAGGAAATTTTATTTATGAAAATGAAATTTCAAAAAATATAATGAATTTTTTGGGTAATCCACCAAAAGAAAAAATTTTGATATTAACTATGATTTTAATTGCAATTGTATTTGTTGTTAAAAATATAATTATAGGAATATTTATCTGGTGGCAGTACAATTTTGCACACAAACTACAATTATCAATATCCTCTAAGCTTTATGAAAATTATCTGAACAAAAATTTTTTATTTCATGTTAGAACAAACTCATCAGAATTAATCAGAAACACAAGCAATGAACCTAACAGTGTAAGAAATGCAATCATAGATCTTTTTACAATTATTGCTGATTTATCAATTATTCTCGGTTTAATTTGTCTGTTAATATACTATGACCCAATAACTAATTCTTACATTATTGGATCATTAATTCTTATAAGTTTGATATTTTTTTTACTTACGAGAAATAGAGTGAAAAAATGGGGATTAATACGTCTTAAAATGAGCGGACAAAGCTTAAAGGATTTAACCCAAGGCTTTGGTGGGATAAAGGAGATAAAAATACTGGGAAAAGAAAATTTTTTTTTAAAGATTTTTGTCAATAATCTCAAAAATCTAGTAAATATGAATATTTTAAATGGCTTTGTTAAAGCGCTCCCAAAATTATTTTTAGAATTACTTGGAATCTTTATTTTGTTTTCATTAATATTAATTTTGACCATTAACACTGAAAACTCTGTCGAAAAAATTATTACTTCCTTATCTTTATTTGCACTTAGTATATTTAAGATACTACCCTCTCTTGTTAGAATATTATCCTCAGCCCAAAATTTAAGATTTCGAATAGGAGCAATCGAGTTGTTAAGTAATGAATTCAAAAATTTTGAAGAAAAAAAAATAGAAAAAATAAATGAATCAAACTTAGACACTTTTAAGGAAGAGCCAAAAAAATTAGAGGTAAAAAACTTGTATTTTTCTTACGCTCAAGATAATAAAAAAGGACTTAAAGACATATCATTTAAAATTGAAAATAATTCAATTTTAGGAATTTTTGGTCCAAGTGGATCTGGAAAAAGTACATTAATTAATTTAATCTTAGGATTAATAGAACCTGACAAAGGAAAAATTTTTTATAATGAGAATAATATTAACCAAAATTTAAAATCTTGGCAAAGTATTATTGGCTTGATCCCACAAAATATTTATCTTGTAGATGATAAAATTAAAAACAATATTGCACTTGGAATTGATGAACATGAAATTGATATAAATTTACTAGACAGATGCATAAAAATGTCTGAGTTAGACAAATTTATTTCTGATTTACCAAATGGAATTGACACTATAGTTGGCGAGAGAGGTGCAAGAATATCTGGTGGAGAGTTACAAAGAATTGGGATTGCTAGAGCACTTTATAAAAATCCTAAGATCTTAATATTAGATGAAGCAACAAGTTCTTTAGATACTGTTAATGAAAAAAAAATAATGGATACCATTGAAACCATCAAAGAAGGCAAAATTGTAATTTTAATTTCTCATAGACAAAGTGTCTTTGAATATTGTACAAAGATCATAGGGATCGAAAGTGGTACAATTAAATTAATAAAATGACAAAAATAATTGCCGAACTATGTCAAAATCATAATGGAGACAAATTTATACTAGATGAGATGGTTTGCGCTGCCTCAGAAAATGGAGCATCTGTTGCTAAAATTCAATCCATAGATTCTAATGAGCTTACTCATAGGCCAAGGTTTGATGAGGGTTTAATAGAGGGTGGAAAAACAAAAATAATCAAAAGACCCTATAAAGATGAGTACAATAGATTAAAAAAACTCGATTTAACTTATAAAGATAATGAAAAATTTATTGAACTTTGTCACAAGTATAAAATTACGCCTGCTACAACTATTTTTTCATTTTCAAAAATAAATATTATGTTTGATATAGGATTTAAATTTGTAAAAATTGCAAGTTTTGACTGTGCTTCTCATAAATTAATAGAGGAGATTTGTAAAAAAAAATTTGATCATTTAGTTATTTCAACCGGCGCTACCTATAACAGAGAGATAGAAAAAACTGTTTCAATTGTAAAAAAAAATACAAGCAATTTTTCTTTATTGCATTGTATATCTATTTATCCTACTCCTTTAGAGGAAGCTAATTTATCCAGGATAAATTACTTGAAAAGTCTTTCGGAGTCAGTTGGATTAAGTGATCATTCTAATCCTGAGAAAAATGGGAATCTATTATCTGCAGCTGCAATGACTTATAATATTGATTATATTGAGAGACATTTTACTGTATTAAAAAAAGACGAGAGTAAAGATGGACCAGTTTCAGTAAACCCAGAGCAATTGGCTGATTTGGTGAATTTGGCTAAATTATCACAAAAAGAGTTAGCCGACTACTTAGATAAAAAAAATATTGATTTGAAAATTTTAAATGGAAATAAAAATCGAGATTTATCAGATGTTGAACTTTTAAATCGTGATTATTATCAAGGTCGTTTTGCTAGTACAAATAAAAAAGGCAAGATTGTTTATAATTGGGATGATACTAGCATTCTTGAATTTAATTAATTCAAATGTCTATAGAAAAATATTATAATTTAGCAAAAAATAATCTTTTTTCCTTATGTAGAAGTATAACAGGAAAAGGCACTGAGCAAACTTTAAGAATAATAAAAAAACAATTTCCTAAATTAAAAATTTTAAAAAAAAAATGTAGATCAAAAGTTTTTGATTGGAAAATTCCTAGTGAATGGAATGTTTTTGATGCATATATTTTAGATAAGGATGGTAAAAAAATTGTAGATTTTAAAAAAAATAATTTACATTTAGTAAACTATTCAATACCAATTAATAAAAAGATAAAAAAAAAAATTCTTTTAAGTAAGCTTCATTCGATCCCACACAAACCAACTGCAATACCTTACGTTGTTACATATTATAAAAAAAATTGGGGTTTTTCTGTTTCGCATAATCAAAAAAAAAAGATTATTAATGATTATAAGTCGAGTGATAGGTTTAAAGTAGTGATAAAATCGAAATTCAAAAAAGATGGCTATCTTAAATATGGTGAGTTAATCATTCCAGGTAAATCAAAACAAGAGATTTTAATATCAACCTATATTTGCCACCCTTCTATGGCTAACAATGAATTATCAGGACCAATTGTTTCGATGCAATTAATTAGAGATTATATGACAAAAAAACCAAAAAAAACTCTAAGATTTGTATTTATTCCCGAAACTATCGGCTCTTTAACTTATCTTTCAGAAAAATTGACCCATCTAAAAAAAAATATAATTGGAGGATATAATCTCTCATGTATTGGTGATGATAGAAATCATTCATGTATATTATCTAAATACGAAAATTCACAATCAGATAAAGCTCTTTTAGAAGCTTATAAGAAATTAAAAATAAAGTATAAGATATTTTCTTATCTAGATCGAGGCTCGGATGAAAGGCAATATAACTCACCATATATAAATCTTGGAATAACATCTATATTTAGAACGAAATATGGCGAATACCCAGAATATCATACTTCATTGGATACTTTTGAAAACGTAGTAACTAAAAAAGGTTTAAAGGGAGGGTATAAGGTAGCAAAAAAATCACTAGATATTCTATCAAATAAAATAATACCAAAAAGTAATATATTTGGTGAGCCACGTTTAAGTAAATATGGTTTGTATAAAAAATTTAGAATTGAAAAAAAAAAGAATATTACTCGAGATTATATTAATTTTATGACTTACTCTGATGGCAAAAATGATTTAAAAGATATTTCCTCTAAGTTAGACATATCTCAAAAGAAAAGTATGGATTATCTAAAAATTCTTATCAAAAAAAAATTAATTTCAATCTAATATTTAACTACAGTATGGTCTCTGCCCTCTGTTATTTTTGGAGGTTTTGAGTATTTATGTAATAATTTTTTGTAGATTTTTTTTATTTTTTTATTATATATTGGGGAATAGTCGTAGTATGGTTTCACAAACCAACCAGTGTAAATACTAAATATAGACCACCTTGACTGATTAGAAGAATCACCGGCTTTGTGCCACATACCCGTATCCATAATACAAACCGAACCTTCATCCATAAGTAATTCTTTTATCTTATATTTCTTCGTTTTATTGCTTATAAAACGAGGCGGTATTTCTCTAAAATTTGCTGATCCCTCTATGAATTTTGTAGCACCGTTTTCCTTAGTAAATGGATCAAGTGCGATTATTACAAGATAAGAAAAACCTTTAGATATTTTTTTTCCTCCAAGATATCTACTGTCTGTATGCCATGAAGAGCCAATTTTATAATTTTTCTTATTTTTTTTTATATCATATTTATCAACCAGCCTATTTTGTGCATTTGAAGATTGTAAGATGTAATTATTATCTAACATTTCTCTTAAAATTTTGTCGACTTCTACAAAATAAATCAATCTTAATAAGCTTTTATCATCATAAAAATAATTATAAATAATTTGATTATCATGATCGCCAACAATTTTTTTTCTTTTGATTCTTTTTTGTAAAACTTGATCTAACTTTTTTTTATAACTTAAGGTGTCTTTTTTACTAATAATATTTTTTAATATGATATAACCATTTTTTTTTAGTTTTTTAATATTATTGGATATCATTTTTTTTATTAAGTTTTATGATTTAAATTAACACTATATTTCTAGTTATTTCTACAAAATAATGATAATTTATCTTATGAAAAATTTTAATGAGATTAAAGAAATTTTAGATATAAAATCAAAAAAAAAAATTAATGATAAAGAATTCTTAGAGGACTTTAATTGGGATTCTTTAGCTATGATAAATTTAATATCCTTAGCAAATAAGAAATATAAAAAAAAAATTAATGGGGAAAAGCTAAATAAACTCTCAACTATAAAAGATTTGGACAATTTAATTTCTAAGTTAAAAATGAAAAAATGAAAATCTTATTTTTTGGGGCATCGAGTGAAATTGCAAGATCAATAAATAAAAAAATTAAAGCTGATGTTTATGGAATTAGTACAAAAAATTTTAAAAATAATTATAAAGAACTTTACAAAGTAAATAAATACTCTCTAAACGAAATAAAAAGAATATTAAAAAAAAAGAAAATTAGATTTGATCATATTTTTTTCTTCAATGGAGTCTATGAGCATTCACTGTTAAGAAACTTTGATATCAGGAATTTTTCTAAAATTTTAGATATCAACTATAATACAATTATTTCATCCTCTTTATTAATGATTAAGAGTAAATTTCTAAAAGAAAAAGGATCTATTTGTTTTATCACCTCTAAAGCAGCAGATAGAATAGAAATTGGTAACGCTTATTACTCTTTATCAAAAAAGTTATTGAGTTTGAGTTCACAAATTTTATCAAAAGAATTTAGAAATATCTATAGATTCAATTGTATATCAACTGGATTTATTAAATCTAAAATGTCGTCAGAAATATTAAATTTTTACACCAAGGAACAAAAGAAAAAAATACTTAATAAGCAGAATAATAATTTTATTTCGAAATCAAAGTTGATAGATAAAATTAATCTTTTGTGTTTTAGCAATAGTGTTAATGGTAAAGTAATTAAAATTCATAGATAATGATTGAAATTAAAGATATCGCTATAAAACTACCAAAAAAGGTAATTTTTAATTCATCTATTGAAAAAAAATTTAATTTTAAAAAAAATCAAATAATTGAGAAGACAGGTATAATTAAAAGATATGTAAGTACAATTGATGATACCTCTGAGAAATATGCAATAGACTCAGCAAAAATTATAAAAAAAAGAAATAATCTTAAAGATGTCACACACATAATTAGTGTAACAAATACTCCATCAATTTTTTTCCCATCAGTTGCAAATTATATTTCTTCATCTCTGAACCTAAATAAAAATATTCATTGTATTGGTATTAATTCTGGGTGCACAGGATTTGTGGATGCATTACTTATAGCCTATAGATTAATAGAAAAAAAGAAGAAGAATTCTATTTTAATAACAACGTCAGACACATACTCAAAGTATTTAAACGACAGATCTACGGTGCCATTATTTAGTGACGGGGGAGCAGCAATTTTAATTAAATATTCGAAAAGCGGAATGAAATTAAAAAAATATTACTGCAATAATGAAAAAAATAGCCAAGCAAATCTTATTTTTGAAAATGTTAAAAAACCATCAATTAAAATGAATGGACCAAATGTTTTATCATTTACACTTTCAAGTGTACTTCCTACTATAAGTACATTTATGAATGAAAATAGAAAAACTGTTCTTTTCTGTCATCAAGGAGGCAAAATAATCTGTGACGCAGTAAAAGATATTTTACCTAAAAATGTAATATTTCCCGAAAATTATAAAAATTACGGAAATTTGGTTTCAACTTCAATACCAAATTTAATAAGAGAAAATAAAAAGTTATTAAAAATTAAAGGGAGAATAATTTTTTCAGGTTTTGGAGTAGGTTTATCTCAAGCACACGCGATTTTTGAAAATTAACGCTTTATGAAATATACTAAATATTCTCTATCTTTTTTTAACATTTTGTTAATATAATTAGTAGCTTTATTGGTATTCATCTTACAAATTAATAACCCTTTAAACATTCTTTTCTTTAATATTCTATTTTTTATCAAATCCTTTTCACATTTATCCCAATTATTGAAAACTTTCTTATTAACAAACTTTTTTCTAGCAAAATAAAAAAATTGTTTTTTAATTCTATTACCATTTTTTAAAACAATATTTCCATTAATCTTTTTTAAATATCTATAATTGACTTTATTAAATTCTTCAGGATAATGGAGAATTGTTGCTCCCCCATTAACATTAATACCAATAGATAGATTACACACATTTTTAGATTTGCATATCCATTCCCACACAGAGCCCTTTCCAAAACTTGATTTTGATTTATGAATTGGAATTTTATTTTTTTTTTTTCCCCAAATTGCAACTGAATGTATTGGGTGTTCTGATCTCTTTTCTGCAATATTTATTCTAAAATACTCAGAAAATATACCAGTTTGACTTTTTGTTTTATGGTAATCCCAAATTTTTTTTCTAACAAAACTAGTTGTGAAGGTTGGTATAATATATGTTTTATCCTTACCTAAAGAATTTAATATTGTCTGCCAAAATTTATTTAAATTTTCTAAAATAATTTTATGTTTATGTAAATCTGAATGAATAATTATAAAATCTTCTTTAATCCTTAGTTTTTTTAATTCATGTTTTAAATTTTCAAAATTTAAAGACATCAGCTATCTAATTTTCTTTAATAAAACATCTGGTTGTCTAGAAAATTTGATATTTTCTAATTTAAAGATTTTATGATTTTTTTTTAGAAACTCTCTTAAAGCAATGCCCTCTCCTGGAAACAGTTTAGATTTTCCTTCATCAAAAACAATTATTCCATTTTTCGAAATATTCTTTTTTATTGAATTAAGTATTTTTATTGTTGGTTCATATAAATCAACATCGATTATTACCATAGAAAACTTTTTTTTATTAAAAAATTTATCATTTAACGTTGTTGCATCTTTGTCTATAAAATGAATGTTTTTAAAATTAAAAAATTTAATAATATCCATAATTGGCTTTTTATGACCAACATAAGTGTCTTTTAAATAGATTGATTTTTTACCATCTTTTTTTTGAAAATGTTTCAAGCCCTTGAAGTGATCGAACATAAAGACTTTTTTATTAATTTTAAAAATATCAAGAATTTTTTTAATTAAAATACTAGTATTACCTCTCCAAATACCAAATTCTATAATATCCCCATTAACTTTTTCAGTTTTTTTTATTAAGTCAAATATTGTCAAAGTTTTAAATAAGTTTGTATCCCCAGAAAAAAGACCATAATTTGAAATCAAATCAAATTTTGAAAAATGGTATTTACTTATTAATTTAAGTATTTTTCTATAAGAACTAGATTCAAGTTTAAAATTTTTTTTCATAAAAATAATTATTTTTGAAATTAAAATAAAATTGATATATCATGCTAAATTGATACTATAACATATAATATTCATGAAATTATCTATTAGATGATAACAAAATCTTTAACAAATATAATTAAAAATTATAACAAGCCATTATCAATAAAATATTTTCATAATACAAATCTTTTTACTTATAACTTATTTAGTGCTTTTTACAAAAAATTTCTTTTTGATAAAAAAAAAATTAATTATCTTGAGCATTTTTTTAAAGAAGGCTATCAAAAAATTGCTGCAGTTCAACCTGAATTGATTGATGAGATTAATCTTTTAATTAAAAAACAAAAACCAAATAACTTAAACAATCCATTATTTAGATATGAGGTAAATAAAGAAATTGAGGATTCAGTAAAAATAATTATCAAGAATCACTTTGTAGATACGATAAAAGAGTTAGAGGATTGTTATCAGGCAGACATGAAATTATCATACATCAGAATAAACAGAAATCATGGATATTTGGATGACGAGGAAAAATTTAGTAACTATTTTCATACAGATGGATATATTTTCACTTTTATAAAATTCTTTATAAATTTACATGATGTAAATGATCAACATGGCCCATTAGAATTAATTAAAAAAAAATATGCGAAAGAATTTCTCAAGCAAAATTACAAAAACAAAGAGTACAGAATTTTTGATAAAAAAAAAGAGAGATTGAACGATAAATTTAAGTTTAAAAATGTAGGAAAAAAAGGAGATGTATTAATTTGTAGAACGACTGAATTAATGCATCGTGCATCTAAACCTGATTATAATCAGTATAGAGATATGCTTTTTTTAGAATTTGTTCTTCTACCAAAAAAAAATAATTTAGATGAAAATAAAAATATTTTTTCCTTAATTAACAATGAACAAGACCATTTGAAAAAATTAGATAACCCTATTTCAAAAAAACTTACAAAAATTAAAGGAATAAAAAATCTTTTAAAAACTTTTTTTGATTATAAAAAAAGCCTAAATTAACTTTTAAAACTTTTTAAATTCTGTGAAATTAAAGAAATATAACAAATGTATTTATTGTGGTTCAAAAACCTTAATTTTAGAAAAAAAACAAAAGTTAATCAAAAATTTTTATATAGAAGCAATTAAATCAGATCTTGATATTTCAGATAAGATTTTGTTAAAAATGAAAGTATATAGATGTAAAGTTTGTAATATCTTACAAAATAATCCTTGGTTCACAGATAATGATGTTTTTAAAATTTATAATCAAATTTATGGACAACATAATAGAAGTTGGACCAATGTCATAAAATTTTTTAAAAATAGAACAAAACCAAATCATGGAAAATTATTTGATTTACTTACAAAAAAAATAAAAGTGAAAAACTATGCAGAGTTTAATAGTCCATTTATGGGACTAATGATAGATTTTTTTTCTGAGGAATTTAAAAATAAGAATGATGCAAAGATTGCAAATAATGTTTTTACTGATACTCTTAATTATCTTAAATCAAGGCAGGTCGCAGGCAAAAGTAAGATAGTGCAAAAAAAAAGTCAGCATAAAGCGACTAAATTTTTGAAAAAAATTAATAAATTTAAAAGCGTATATCTAAAAAAAAAAGCTCAAGTTAATAAATTCTTATTTGTAGATAATTCTTTCATGGCATGGGGAATAAATGATAATTATAAGTCTGCAAACAGTAAGGCTCTAGCAGCAGAATTGTTCGACATAAAAATAAATAATATTTATGAAAAGAATTCAATTAAATTTGATTTATTTGGAATATTTCACACTCTAGATCACACAAAAAATCCCAAGAAAATTTTAGATTTTGCCTTAAATAATAGTAATTATGTAATAATTTACTGTCATGTAGACGAAAATTTAGAGAAGCAACATTTGTTTACTTTCACCAAAAATTTCATGAGTTATCTGAGAAAAAAAAAAATAAATGTCTCAGATTTAACATATTTGATTAATAAAGAATATAAATCAAAAGAAATGTATTTTATATGCTCAAAAAAAAAGAATTTAAAAAAATTAAATATTAATTATTTAACATGAGATTTTCGGTCGAAAAATTTGATAAAATTGGAAAATTGAAATGGAATAAATTTGTCGAAAAATTTAATGGTTCGAATCATTTACTAACGTGGCAAAATATAAGTTATCAATCAGCTTTTAAAGAAATAACCAACATTTCTTTTTCAGTTCTTGATCATAATAATACAGTTGCTCTAGTAGCTCTTGCAATAAATAATTCAAAACCTGTCAAAACTTTTGCTTTCGGTAACAATCTTACACCGCAACCAATATTTTCTAATGATGTCAATTTTTCTTTGAGAAAAAAAATTTATGATTTTATATTTGATTATATGAGTAAATTAGCAAAAAAATTTAAAATTAAAGAGATCAATTTTGTATCACATCCCATTCATTTTTATGAAGATAACGCAAATCTTGAGTCAAAAAATCAATTTGAATTAATAATGTTTACCTCGAATTATTTGGTCCATAATACTTTGATAAATAAATTAGGTATGTTTTCTAAAGATCAATTGTTTTCTCAACTTAGCAAATATCATAAAAAAAATATAAATAAAATTATGAAAAAAAAATTGAAATTTAGTGCTGTTAATCACAAGTCTAAGAAAAGCGATATCAAATATCATTTTGAAAACTTAAAAAAGTATCATTTTAAATCTGCTAAAAGAAAAACAAGGCCAAAAAAAACATGGGATATAATGTTTGATCAAATTGTAGATAATGAAGCAGATTTATTTTGTTTATTAAATGAAACAATTCCAATATCTTATTTGTATTGTGGTAGATATAAAAATTTTGCATGGGGATGGTCGCAAGTTAATTTAGAAAAATATGAAAAAGAATTTATGCCACGACATTTATTGGAATGGGAAACTATGATGTACTACAAGAGAAATGATTTAGATTTTTATGAGTTAGGAGAAAGATTCTTAAAACAAAAAAAATTTAAACCATCTGATAAAGAAATTAAAATATCTGAATTTAAAGAGAAATATGGAGCAAATTTTTACCCAAAATCAGAATTTAAAATACAATTTAATCCAAAATAAAGAAATCTTTAGATTTCTTAATTCAGGAAAATTAGGTTTAAATTTAATCTTAGACTATCTATCTAATTTAAATAAATTTGATCAAAAGTTTGATGAAGTTTTTGTTCCAAAATATATGGGTCAGTGGATTTATTCATCTCTTAATCAAAAATGTATAACCACTCCAGTATTTACCAAAAATACAAAAGTTATATATATTTATCATCAATTTGGTGTTCCACAAAAATTTGCAGAATTAAAAAATTTTGCTAACGAAAATAATTTACTAATTATTGAAGATTGTGCTCATATTTTGGACGGTTATATAAATGAAAAAGATCGTGTAGGTTATTTGGGAGATTTTACAATTTTTAGTTATTCTAAATTTTTTAAATGTTATTTATTAGGTGGAATACGATCAAACTCAAAAGAGTTTCTTGATTATTTAGACAATCGAATAAGTAAGTCTTCCAAAACCCAATCCCTTATTAATTATCTACTAATCAGATTGGGCTTTGCGATGAAAATAAATAGCGATTTGGGAAAAAAAATCTTTAATATGAACTATTCTTTATATAATTTTCCCTCTAAACACTTGATTTTTTTACAGAAAACATTCGAGCGGCAACTTTCTAAAGAATTTAATTTACGATTAAAAAGATTTCAGAGTGCAAAACAAAAACTTTGCAACATTAAAGAAATGGACTTTCTGAAGCATCAAGACCTGGTACTCTTTAAGATGCCGATAATTTTAAATTCAAACCTTAAACAAAAAATAATTGAAAAATTTGATATAAAAAAATTAAAATATGAAATAATGCATTTTGATATAAACAGAAATATGTTAAACCCAAATTATCAAAAAGTAATAATAATTGATATTAGCAGCGAAAATAAAGACTTTGATAAACAAATAGAAATAATCTCTAATGAATAAAGGAATTAAAGATTATCAATGGCCATCATCTTTTTTAGAAAATAAAAAATATTTAAAGAAAAAACAGTCTAATAATATAATAAAATTAAGTACAATTGAAAATTTTTTTAAAAAACAATTTTTTGAGCAAAATGTTTTTTTATTTCCATCTGCAAGATCATGTATTGCTTTAATAATAAGATATCTCAAACTAAATAGATCAAATGAGGTTTTCGTAAATAAATGGGTTTCTCATTGTATATTTAACACTGTTGGTGCATATTCAAACATTACCACAGATTATAATAAACCCGATTTATCTATATTAGTTCATAAATGGGGAGTTATTCAAAAATTAAAAAAAAACAACAAAAAAAAAATTATTGAAGATTCAGTTGACAGTATAATTTTAAATAAAAAATCTTTTTTTATGAATAAAGGTGATTTTGAAATTTTCTCTTTACCAAAAATAATTGGAAGTGTTTCGGGTGGTTTAGTAGTTTCAAAAGATAAAAATTTTTTTAAATTTTGTAGAAATGAGCAAAAAAAAAATAAAAATTTGGGTATATATCAATCAAAAGAAAAATTTAAAGATACATCTATTAAAAGAAATTTTAGTACATGGCTTTATCACGAAAGTTGGAATACTTATATGGATTCTGCCTCTTTAGATAATATAATTAGCTGTTTGCAAAATTTTAAAAAAAATAAAGAGATAATTTTAAAAAGAAATAAACTTATTTCAAAAAATTTTAAATTAGGCAATTTAAATACAGACAGAATAGGACCAGTTACTATCATTCCTTTTAATAAAGTTAAAAACTTTAAAAAACTCGAGAAATACCTTTTAATAAAACATATTAATAAGGACAAGTATTCACTTAATTCTTTTAAAAAGGTTTTCATTTTACCAATTCACTTCAAAGTTACAGACAAGAAATTTTTAGTATATATGAATATTTTAAATAAATGCTTAAAGAAAAATGCAATAAAAAGATAACATTTTTTAGTAGTCAATCAAGCGATGATGAAAATTTTAAAATATTAATCAATCGACTAAAAAAAAGATATAGAATAAAAAAATTTTATTCAACTATTTTTGAACAATTTAAAAATCAAAAAAAATTTAAAGAAGATAAAGAAAAATTTTTGTTCAACAAATTCAAAAAGATAATCTTAAATTCAAACCTAATAATAACTGGCTCAGCTAAGCATAATTATGAGAAAAAGTTATGGAAGATTTCAAAAAATCTTAACATAAAAACACTATGTCTTGTAGACTCGTGGGTAAATTTAGATTTTCGTTTTAATAAACAAAATTATCCAAACTTTATCATTTTTCCAAATGATAAAATTAAATTTAATTTACTTAGTTATTTAAAAAAAAATTGTAAATTAAATTATTTAGGACAACCTTATTTAGAAAAAATTTCAAATATTAATTTCAGCACAAAAGAACAAAATATTTTGTTTTTATCCTCTAGGCAAAATTACAGTGAGGATCTTAATATTATGAGGAAAATCCTTAAAGAATATTCAAAATTCAAAGTAATTTTGAAAATTCATCAAAAAGATAAAGGTAGAAAGTGGTTCAAAGATCTAAAAAAAAGAAAAATTAAAAATTTAATTATAAGCTCAAAACCTTTGAATATTTTACTTTTAAAGACAAAATATGTTTTTGGGATTTATACTATGGGATTGCTAGTTTCAATTATTGCAAAAAAAGCTACTTTTGTTGCATTAAATCATAAGTATAATAAAGATTACTTGTACTATTTATTAAAAAAGTATGGATATAAAATAAACTCTCAATTACCATCTACAAAAAAAATAACTAAATATAGGCCTAAAAAATTTTTTTCATTTAGTATATATAAAAACTCAACTCAAAAAATAATTAAACTTATTGATGATATTTGCAATACCAATTGAAATAAAAATTAGAGAATTTTTAAATAAGATTTATTTAGCAAATCAAGTTCTCAAGAATACGAAATTTAATATTATTATTGGAAAAAAAATAAAAATTTATGACTTTTTTAAGAAAAATAAAAATATAGTTTTATTATCTAAAGGTGGTGTTAAAAAAAATTTTAAATTTTCAGACACACATCTAAAAAATAACAAGATTTTAGTACTTGATGAGGAGGGGCCAATATTAAATATTGGTAAGTTTGATTTAAACTTAAGAACTTCAAATTATTTACTTTCAAGATGTGAAAATTTTATATTATGGGGAAAACAAGACCGTCAAGCAAAAAAAAGTTTTAGAATTCATCGAAAAAAATTTCCAGTCTTTGGTCACCCAAAATTTGATTTATTGAAAAAACCTCAATCAGAGATATTTAATAAAGAGTGTGAGCAAATAAAAAAGAAATTCAAAAGATTCGTGTTAATTTCTTCAAATTTCAATGGTGGAGATTCTGAAATAGATACAAATCTATATTATAAATATTATCAGAATACTCTCCCCAAATATCAAAGAGAAAAAAATTTAAAATTTACTAAAAAGGTTTTAAACGCAGACAATAAAAATTATCACAACATGATATCATTAGTGAATAAACTTGCTAAAAAGTTTCCAAAAGTAAATTTTGTTTTTAGACCTCACCCAAGACAAAATATTAAATTAGTGAAAAAAAGATTTTCTAAAAAAATTAAAAATATAAAAGTAGAATATAAACACACTATTACTCCTTGGATTATGAGTTGTGATTTTTTCTTACACTCAGGATGTTCTACAGTTTTTGAAGCAAGCATTTTGAAAAAAAAAATTATTTATTTACTTGAGAAAAATATACCTAAAAGACCTACCGTATTTTCAAAATTAGGCTATGTTTCAAAGAATGTTGATGAAGCCGAAAAAACTATTTCCTCATTTCTAGCAAAAAATAAAAGATATAATTTAAAAAAATCAAAATTAAATAACAATATTATAGAGAATTCAAATGGCAAAAATTTTTCTTTACTACTTTGTGATCTACTTAATAAGATAAAGTTTAAAAATATTTTTGAATATAAATATCAGAAAACTAAGATTAATTCTGAAGCTTTCAAAACAAGTAAATTTAAACAAAAAATTAAAGAATTAATATTAAATACAAAATTTGGTGTAAAAATTTTAAATGAAATAGATCCCAATTTATTACTTACTAAATCTTATAAAGACAAAAAATTTAAAAATATAACTACCAGTGAGGTGAAAGATTTAATTGACAAATTTTCGAGATTTGAAAAATTCAAATTAAATTACAAGTTAAAAAAAATTGATAGAGATCTATATTTTATCGAAAACAAAAAAATTTAATTTAATAACTTTAAACACTGGTTGTAAGTATCAACTAGATTTTGGTATAATGAGTGTTTAAAGTTATTTCTACCTAAAAAAAGAATATTTTTAGCTATTTTTTTACATTGTTTTATTTGATTTTTAAAAGATAAGTATGATTTAGGAGAATGAATAACTACTGCTCCTTTTTTAAACGAAATTAGAGAATTAAGAATCTTACTTTTAGAAGGTATTAATTTCATAGACTTTAATTCTTGAAATGTACTTTTAACAATCTTATTTTGATTAAAAGACACATCGTCTGTAATAATTTCGCAGGATAGATTAAAAGGTCTTTTCTGAACAATGTTTCTTAAATTACTGTAAAAAGTAACTCTATAAATTGTAAAATTGTTATCATAACAGGTCACATATTGAAGATCATGGTTAATTTTTTCATTAATTTCCAAATGTACGATCAATAAATTTCTAAAATTTGGTTTTTCACTCGAAAATTTTTTATTTGTAATTCTTAAAAAGGATATTGGTGGTGCACTCCAAATTAATTTTTCACATTTAATAATTTGATTATTCGTTAATTTAATGTTTATTACTTTTTTATTTTTAATTACAATATCTTTCACAGACGTATTTAAAGTAATTTTTTTTTTATCAATAATCTGTTTAAGCCAATTTATCGATCCACCTTTCTTGTAGTAATACTTTTCATAAGGTGAAAGTCTGTCTGAAATTTTGTTAAATGCTATTTTAGAATTATATATGGGATTTTTTTTTAGTTTTAAAGCTTTTTCATCGTCAAACAATCTTATCCTTTCAATTGAAAAGTTTTCTAAAAAATCTGGTGTTATGTTTTTTAGATTTAAATTAGATATTTTTCCAACAGCTTTTTTGTAAATATTATTAGTAAGTGTCTTTCCATATTGAGATAGCAACCTTTCTGAGAGATTATTAAAATTTTTCTTTTTCTTTATCAATAAAATTTCATTTTGCGCTTTATTTCTTAATTTCTTATTTAAATTTCGCCCATCTAAGGTTCCACTACCTTTGTCTAGTTTTCCAAAATTATAAATACCTTCCTTCACACTTTTCTTAAAAATATTCCAATTTTTTTTGTTGAGCTTTTCAAATAAAATTTTATCCAATTCTTTATGATTAATTTTGAAGGCAATATGTGTACCATAATCAAAATACATATTTTTAAATTTTATTGAGCTTAGTAGGCCTCCAATATTTTTGGTATTTTCAATTATATATGTATTATATTTTTTTTTTAATAAATGACTTGCTAATAAACCCGTTACACCACTACCTATAATTATAATATTTTTCTTAGCCATTTTTAATTAAGATATCTTCCCTGGTGTTAGAAAAAGGTAATCCATCACCTTGAGATAATAAAAGAGCGTTAAAACCTTTTTTTCTAATTTTAATTATAGTTTCCATTATTAATTTGTCATTAAAAGTTATTAAATTTTTGAATTCTTTTAAATTTGAAGATAATTCTCTTTTTTTTATCTTTTTCCAATATTTTTCAAACTTTATTCCTTTAGAGGATTTTGAAAATCTATTTTTTTTGTCTAAATTTGGTATGTCTCCGATCAATATAATTCCATTTTTATTTAATAGTTTGAGCATTTTAAAAATAAATATATCTAATTCTTTTTTATTTTTTAAACAATGAATGACACCATAAACAAGAATTTTATCAAATTTTTTATTTATTTTTAGATTTAGAAAATTTCCTGAGACAAGACTTATTTTTTTTGAATAATTTCTTTTAGTAAATCTCGAGATTATAACTGGATGATCAATTCCCGTTGCAGCTTTAACTCTTTTGGAGATCGGAATAATTAGATTACCTAAGCCACAACCTATCTCTAAAAACTTATCCTTTTTACTCAAGGACATTTTTTCAATTATTTCTTTTGGTATTTTTTTTTCTTGTTTTTTTTGTATTAAATATCTTCCAGATTTTTGTGTGTAGCTCAAATTTGTTTTTGATAAGTCTGCAAAGTACTCAAATATAGAATTTTTCATTAATATTTAATTTTATAATATAATAATGCTAAATACTCTCTTAAAACTACCTGAGTATAAGTAATGTTTTTAGTTAATTTATATAAATTATCAAAAGGTTTGTTTCCACAACATGATATGAAAAAGTTGTAATTTTCATCTTTTTTTAAATAAGATTTAACATTCCAACCTACTTTTTTAAAAATTTCTATTGATCTTTTATAGTGGTATCCTGAAGTCACAATAATGTATAAATCATCTCCTGGTTTGAATTTATCATAAGAAAACTTTGCATTTTCATATGTATTTACAGACTCACTTTCGTAAAGAATTGCTTTAGCTCTGACTGAACTTAAAAAAAATTGAGCTTTATTCGCTTGTGCCTTTTTACTTAAAATTGAGGTCCCTCCTGTAAATATAACTTCTTTATTGGGGTATTTTTTGGCAACCTCTAATCCTTTGATAATTCTGTCATCATTTCCTCCTAAAATAATAAATCCAGTAATTTCATCCCTATGCCATTGATCATGAACCAATAAGCTCTCGTTCAAAATTTTATTTAACGGAAAAATTCCAAAAATTATAAAACAAATAATTGCTGTGATTAGAAAAATTTTTTTTTTAAATATAAAAAAAGATAATAAAAAAAAGAAAATTATAAAAACTGGGTCTATTAAAGCACCTATTATTTCCTCAAAAATTTCCACAATTAAAAAATCTTAATTTTTTTTGATCTTATATATTTTTCAATTTTATTTATATTTTTTAAAAAATTACTCTTTGATGAGTTATTGCTTAAATATATATCTGAAGATTTAGGATGAGAAAATTTAATATCCATTCCCACAACATTTTTAATTTTTCCTTTAATTGAGTTTTTATATAATTCTTTATAATCTCTTTTGATTAAATTTTTCAAATCTGCATAAATATAAATTTCACAAAAGTTTTTAAGATTTTTTCTACACCAAGACCTAAATTTTGCCGAAGTAAGGTTCGCAGAAATTATTATATTTTTTTTTTGTTCTGAAAGATATTTAACAAGTTTTGTTAATCTTTCTGCATTTATGTTTCTATCATTTAAAGAATATTTAAGATCATTGTTAAAGATTTTTCTTATCTGATCACCGTCAAGATATATAGTTGAATTATTTTTTTTCTTATATTTATTAAAAAGAGCTTTTCCCAAGGTAGTTTTACCAGTTCCTGAAATTCCAGTTATCCAAAGTATCATAAAATTTTTCTTTTTTTTATAAAGTTGTATATTTCTGATGAGATCAATTTATTACCAATTTCATTGAGATGTCCACCGTATATATCTGGAAGATAATATTTACTATAATTCTTTTTATTTGATAAAAATTTAGTGAGATCTAAACAATTTATCTCTTTTGAAATCTTTTTATAAAAGTTTACGTAGCTATTTGAGTAAGGACTTTGGAGATCAAGTAGTTGGGGGGAAATTATCATTATCATTTTAGATTTATTTTTGGTTACCAATTTGTTTATATGTTTAATTAAATTCTCTAGTTTATTAGAAAAAAAATATTTATCATACATTAAATGAGACTCTTGAATATTCTTTTTAAAAAAAATACTTACAGCTTTGTTAAAGTAGTCTTTATTTTTAAACATTCTACTTAATAGCAAATAGAAAAAAACTTTTGAAAAAAAACTAAAATTTCTAAAGAAGTTAATTGAGTAAGGAAATCTAAAAATAAATTTTTCAAATTTTGTTTTGTAAAAAATATCATTATTTTTGATAAAATTTAATCGATTACAAATTTGCCTTTTTGAATAATTTTTTTTTATATTAATTTTTAAAATTTTTAGTTTTTTTTTCTCAAAATATAATAAAGGCTTAAAACCCATAATATTTCCAAATTCTCTATAATGTTTCCAATAAGAATTTATTCTAGCAATTGTTTCTGGCACAAAATTAAAAATTATAACTTTAGATTTAATTTTTTTTTTATTTCTTATATACTTTAAAAAACTTTGATCTAATCCATAATTGCCTACTCCAAAATTATATACACTTGAATTAATTTTTTTTTCAAGATAGCTCTCCCATGTTTGATTATCATTGACATATCTACAAAAAGCAAAGGAGTCACCAAAAACAGATATTTTTGAGTTTTTAAAATTTGAATTACCCCTGTAACCGAGTTTAGAAATTTTAAAGTATGTTTTTTTAAATGAAATTTCATAACCTTTTGTATTTTTTTTTCTATTCCAACCAAGATATGGGTCGTAAGAATTTTTAAAAAAATTTTTTAAATTTTTTTTTTTTAAAATTTGGTTTTTCATCTTGTCTATTAATTAACCACTTAAAGTTTTTTTTTAGAATATTAACTAAAATAATGAGCAGCAACTCAATTATTATCAAAAAAAAAATAGAATAAATAAAGAAATTATTATTCATTAAAGACTACATACAAAAATTATTATTTTCATAAAATGAGACAATTTTTTTTGCTCTTTTTTCCCATGAATACTTCTTAACATTTTTTTTGGCATTATGCCCAAGATAAGCAAACCTATTCGTTTTGAAATTTTTATCAATTGATTGTACCCAATCATTTATATTATCAGGGTCTAATAAAATTGAATTTTTATTATGCTTAAGTATTTTATTATAAACTTTTAGTTTTGATGCGAGAATGATTCTACCCGTAGCCATATATTCAAATAATTTCAAAGGAGAGAAATAGCTAGAAACATTTATCCCCCTCATAAGTACATCAACTTTTTTTTGATATGGCATAAGTAATATTTTGTAAGAAGATATTCTGCTAGCAATTTTTTTGTAAGAAATGAAACCCTTAAATATCAAATTTTTTGGTTTAGTTTTTAGATTAAAATTTTTATCCAAAGTATTAATATTCCCGTAAAGCTCAAATTTAATTTGTGGCATTTTTTTTGCTAGAGAGCAAATAATTTCTATTCCTTTTCCAGGAACAAAGCTTCCACTATAAACACACGTATTTTTTTTTATTTTAATATTTTTTTTTGAAAAATCACTAAATTCTACTGCATCTTCTAAAATTATTGTTTGATTCTTGTCAATTTTTAGAAGATTTATTAGTTTGGAATTTAAAACAACAAATTTCAATTTTTTTTTAATAAAATCTAACTTAGTTAATTTAAATATATAACTAGTAATACCGCTTAATTCTGTATGAATCTCTAATATGTTATTAAAACCGAAAATTGATAAAATCAAACTTGGAATTATACTTCTCGACAAAAGCATGTTTGATTTAATTTTTTTTAAATAAAATAAGATTTTGAGTGAAAAGATAATTCTATAAATAAAATTTAATTTTAATCTCGAATTAAATATTGAGTGAATTTTATATTTTCTTTTTAAAAGGTAATCATCCTTAATTTTATTAAGTTTATAAGATTTATTGATATAGGGCAAAAGAAGCTCAACTTCATAACCTAATTTACTTAAATTATCACACATTTTCAAAACATGTATCGCATAAGCGGACATATTTGGAAGAGAAAATTCTGCAATATAAATTATTTTTTTTTTATATTTACCAGTCTTCATTTATATTTTTATCTATATAATTTATTTCTTCTGAAGTTAAATGGTGCTTGTACTTGTATAAATTTTTTAAAGTATAATTTAGATCAAAATTATCTTTTTTTTCAATTTTGAGATTAAGTGTTTTACATAGTTTTTCGACCTCAACATTATAATTTGAAAAAAAATTTTCAAATTTTATGTGAATAATTTTATTTAACTCACTTCTATTAATTTTTTTAATGATATTTCTATACCAAACAACAAATGTTCTCACGTTATTGCCTGGATAACTAAGAGAATTTCGTCTTTTCATACTCCAATAAATAGCCTTAGGATCTCTGCTTACAAATATAACTTTTCTATTCTCCCCATAGTATTTTGTTGAGCTTAGGGGATTTAAAAAGTTACCTCCTTGATTAATGATAATAGTTTTTTTGGGATCGTAATATTTTTTTAATTTGAATATTTCATTTATAAAGTTTTCTGAATGTTTAAGAAATAAATTTTCTTCGCATGGAATAATCATTTTAATCATTTCAATATCTTTTGCATTTTTGTTGATTAAGAATCTTTTAAAATAAAATATTAATTTTTTTATAGAGGAAATTTTATCTAAAAAAAAACGAGGACAACCATTATATTTTACTATAGAAATTTCATCGATAAATCTATTAGTTATCTCTAAAATTCTTTTATCAAAAATTTTATTATCTTTATTATACCTTGATGACAGACTGTTTTTAATAAATGTTTTAAAATTATAAATCTTATTTGCTGATCCATTTAAACTGAAATTATGATAAAGGGAATTGTATAATTCATCCAACCCATCAGGATCATTTACAATTCTAAATTCTTTATTTGAAAAGGGACTTTGGGTATCACTTCTCGATATTAGGTAATCATGAATTGCTCCTGATCCACTATTTCCAGAGCCTAAGACAATTACAATACTCATTTTTTATATTGATGTATTAATGTTATGATTATATTTAGACAAAATATATATTTAATTCTTATAAATAAATACAATTTAATGAATTTTTCTACAAAAGCAAAAAATTTAATAAATCTAGAATCTCTTAACTTAAAAATGTCTAAAATTCCTAAGTTTTATAAATTTTCTGTTAATCAAATTTTAAAAGATAAAGACTTAATAATTAATTTTATATTACAAAATTTATCAAAAAAAATAAGCATTAGATCATCTTTTTTACTAGAAGACGGAAAAAGTAGTTCAATGGCTGGAGAATTTGAGGGTTTATCAAACACTATAAATAGTAAAAAGAATCTAATAAGAGGAATAAACAAACTTCTCAACCAATATAAAAAAAAAACGAAAATTAAAAAAATTTTTTTAAACAGTGAGGTTTTATTTCAGAATTACCTCACAGACTCTGTCTTAAGTGGAGTTGTAACTAACTATTCAATTAATGATGGATCAGAGTATTATGTAATTAATTATGATGATACATCTAATTTAACAGACACTGTTACATCAGGAAATAAAAGTGGTGGCAGAGTTTTAAATATATTTAAGCATAGGATTTCAGGGTTAAGATCGCAAAAATTTAAAAAGATTATTCTGGGAGTAAAGGAAATTGAAAAGAAATTAGGTAAAAAAACAAAAATAGATATTGAATTTGCTTTAGACAAGAGACAAATTTTAAATATTTTCCAAATTCGCCCAATTTCAACTATTCAAAACTGGAAATCTTTTGATAAGAAATTTTTTTTCAAAAATTTAGAAGATAACCAAAAATATTTTAATGAAATAAATAAAAAAAATTTGAAATATGGCAATTTCCCTTTGTTTGGTTTAATGCCAGATTGGAATCCTGCTGAAATGATTGGTTATCAGCCGAATACTTTATCATATTCTATTTATAAAGAATTGATCACAGATAGTAGTTGGAATATTGCAAGAAAAGAGATGGGATATAAATCTGTAAAAGAACCGTTGATGTATCAATTTACGGGTAAACCCTACATAGATGCAAGATTGAGCTTTTATTCATTCATACCAAAAAATGTTCAAAAAAAAATATGTAAAAAATTGGTTAATTTTTGGTCACAAAATTTAATAGATAAACCCTTCCTACATGATAAAATTGAATTTGATATCTCAGATGGAAATTATGATGCTTTTTCAAAGAAAAAAATCAATAAATTTTACAATTTTTTAAGTCATAAAGAAAAAAAAAAATTATTTAGATAATTTAAAAAATTTTACTGAAGAGAAAATCTTAAATTACGAAAATACTTTTTTAAAATTAAATGAAAAATTACTTAAACTTGAAGAAAATAGAGTTTTATTGATAAAAAAATCCAAAGCCTCAAAGTTTCAAATCACAAAAAAAGAGCTCAGAAGTTTAATAAATTTTATTAAAGTTGATGGTATAATACCATTTTCTATATTTGCTAGATATGCGTTTATATCAAAAAAACTGCTAAATTCATTTAAGTCTGAAAAATTGATTAGCCCATTATCTAACTCCAAAATACTTGGCTCTATAAATTCTATAACAAGCACTTACGTAAAGCTTCAAAAAAAATCTTTCATAAATAATAAAAATAAACAAAATTTCATTAAACATTTTTACCATTTAAGGCCTGGAACTTATGACATATGTATTAAAAGATATAATGAAAAACTTGATGTAAATTTATTACCTAACATTAATGATATACTTACATTAAAAACAAGCATTCCAAAACTACCCAAGTCTGAAATTATCGCAATGAAAAGATATTTAAAAAGAAATAAATTTAGATTTAACTTAGAACAACTTTTTAAATTTTGTATTTTAGCAATTAGATTAAGGGAAAACTCAAAATTTATTTTTACGAGATCGCTAAGCGATATGTTAGAAATTTTTAAAATTCACACTAAAAATTTAAGTCTAAAAACTGAGGAATTATCAAATTTTAATTTAATGGAGATTTTAGACATTAACAAAAAAAATAAGAAAAAAATACTTTATAAAATCAAAAAAAGGGAGCAAAAATTCAGAGATATAAATCAATCATCAAAATTACCTTTTTTAATTACTAGCAAGAGTGATTTTTTTATTGCTTCAATATTATTAACAAAACCAAACTTTATAACTAATAAAATTATCGACGCTAAAATAAATGAAATAAAAAATGGACACAAAAGACAATCAATAGATAATTCAATTATTCTAATAGAAAATGCTGATCCCGGATTTGATTGGGTGTTTTCTCATAACATAAAAGGAATAATCACTAAGTATGGGGGAGTCAATTCGCATATGTCTATTAGGTGTGAGGAATTAAATATTCCAGCAGTGATCGGTCTAGGTAATGAAAATTATGATAAAATAAAAAATTGTAATAGAGTAATAATAAATTGTAAAAACAAACAATTGAGTACACAACAATAATGAAAATTATAATTTCATCTAATATTAAAAAATACTTTGATACATACATTGATTTTTTAGATCACTATTGGATTAATTTTTTTGAGAGTAGAAAGATTAGTTTTGTTCAAATACCCAACTCGTTTAAACTTTGTAACAATATTTTAAAAAATGAAAAAAAAATTGACCTAATAATTCTTGCAGGAGGAAATGATCTTTTTGTAAAAGATAAAAAAATTAATATGAGAAAAAAAGTCGAAATTAATTTAATTAGATTTGGATTAAAAAAAAAAATTCCAATTTTAGGTATATGTCGTGGAATGCAAATATTAAATTTTTTTTTTAAAGGAAGCTTAGATAAAATTAAAGGTCATATGAAAGTAAATTCAAAAGTTTATTTTAAAAAGGATTTTTTTAATAAAAAAATGCTAAATGTAAGATGTTTTCACAATTATGGTATAAAAACAGAATCATTGTCTAAGTCTTTTGAAATTTTTGCAGTAGATAAACATCAAAATATTGAAATGATGAAACATAAAAAAAAGAATATTTATGGAGTCATGTGGCATCCAGAGAGAGAGATGAATTATAAAAATTTGAATATCATAATTGATAAAATTTTGATTTAAAATGAAAGTAGTTATATTGTGTGCTGGCAAAGGTGTTCGAACAGGTTTAAACTATCCAAAATGTTTACATAAATTGAACAAAGGAAAATCTTTGTTGGAGAGAAACTTAGAAATTATTAAAAAAGCGGGCTTTAAAGATAAAGAAACTATATTAGCAACAGGATTTAAAGAGCAATTAATTAAAAAAAAAACAAAAAACAGATATGTTTATGTTTACAACAAATTTTATAATTCTACAAATATGGTTTTTACTTTTTACAATGTGATTAAAAAATTTAAGCCATCAAATTATATTGTAATTTATGCGGATATAATTTTTGATTTAAAAAGTCTATTAAAAATAAAAAATGCAAAATATGAGATATCAACACTTATAGATAAAGATTGGCTTAAAAAATGGAAGAAAAGAAAAAACTATATGGATGACCTGGAGGAATTAGAAATTAGTAAAAATAGGATTGTAAATATAGGAAAAAAAACAAGAAGATTATCCAAAATAGATGGAAGGTTTGTGGGTATATCCAAATTTTCAAAAAAAATTATTGAAAATTTAATTGAGGAAAATTTTTATTCAAAATTATTAAAAAAAAATAATAAAATTGATTTTACAAATTTGCTCATGATATTAATCAAACAGGGTTATAGAGTTGATGCAATAAAAAGAAAAGTTGATTGGTTTGAATTTGATCAAAAAGAAGATTTTGTTTCTTTTGAAAAAAAAATTCTTTAAGAAAAGGGATATGAAAAAAAAATTTTTACTGCCAAAAAAAATAAGTAATTCTCAGTTACTTAATTTCTATAAGAAAGATAAATTTAAAATTTTTGTAGAAAATGGAAAAGGTAGAAATTTAGGCATTAATGAGATGAAAGTAAAATCTCCATATAAGCCTCAATTAAAGGATTTATATAGTCTTTATCAACTAGTGTTTTTAAATAAAAGAACCACAATACTTGAGTTTGGTTCTGGCTGGTCAACTTTGTTATTCTCAATAGCAATGAGTGACTTAAAGGATAAATATTTTCACCAAATTAAAAAATTAAGAAGAAATAACCCTTTTGAAATTTTTTCTTTAGAAAACGAAAAAAAATTTTTAAATATTTCTAAAAAAAGAATAAGTAAATATTTTGGTAAAAAAAAAGAAATTAAAATAAACTTTAAATTCACGAATGTTAGCATGACCTTGTACAATGGTTGTATAACAACTGAATATGATAAATTACCACTTTGTAACCCTGATTTTATTTATGTTGATGGACCAGGTCAATTTAATGTGAAAAGACCGATATACGGATTAACCACGGGACATAAAGATTTGGTGCCTTTAAGTTGTGATATTTTAAAAATCGAATTTTTTTTACTTCCAGGTACTATCATCGTAGTAGATGGCAGGGGTGCTGAAGCTCAGTTTTTAAAAAACAATTTAAAAAGAAAATGGATCTATGAAAAGTTAAATTTTTATGATCAACATTTATTTTATTTGAATGAAACATCTATAGGTGAACATAATAAATTACAAAGAAAATTTTATTCAGGAAATATATAGTAATTTTATTAAGCTATGAAAATATGCTATATATCCAACTCAGCTTCCCCCTCAAAAAATGCTAGCAGTTTACAAACAGCAAAAATGTGCGAATATATCTCAAAATGTGGGCATGAAGTTAAATTAATATTACCT
>MDTG01092635.1_pt1 | contig 29189 bp, 36 predicted proteins | sample 811421 | NCBI WGS metagenome assembly MDTG01 (sample SAMN05326645, study PRJNA326480) | marine metagenome | isolation source: seawater | place: Pacific Ocean: South East | collected 2011 | reverse complement strand
GGGGCGGCGGCCGCGGCCGCGCCTGCACCGGCCGCCGCGGCCGCGCCGGCCGCCGCGCCAGCGTCCTGCTGGGGCTCGCCCGTGATGGCCGCGACGAGCTCCGGCACGTCCCGCGCCGGCTTCCACCCGTCGAAGCCCTCCTTCCAGACGTAGGCCTCCCAGTCGATGGTGCCGTCGGTCAGGAGCGCACCGAGCTGGGCGGGTGCGTAGGGGCCCTGCTGGTCGCCGTCGATGACGACGTGCCAGACCGCCTCGCCGCCATAGTCGAAGACCTGCGTCGCTCCCTCTTCCTCCTGCGGAGCGTCCACCTGGTCTCCACGCACGACGATGACGTGCGTGCACTTCTTGCAGCGGATCTTGAAGACCTTGCCGGCGACCTTCTCGTCGGCAATCGAGTACTTGGCTCCGCAGTTGTCACAGACGATCTTCATGGACGGTGTGCCCCTGTGATGTGTTCTTCGGATCGGGCCACCCACGGGACGCGCGCGGCGCGCCCATGGCGGATTTCCCGAGTCGGTTCGCGATGATAGTCGTGGCGCCGCGCGGCGATCAACCTCGTGGGCCGACACGGAGAGCGATGCTCCGCGCGCCGCGGCGCCTTTGTTCCGATAGACACGGGGGCGGGGGTCGAATTGGGGTCGAGGGCGAATTTTTCTAGCGCCTTCTCGCCTGCGCGAGCCCGCGGAGCCGCGTGGCCCCCATCTCTCCGGGGCCGTGGACGCGAGCTGGGCCCGGATCGCGCCGTCTCTTCCCCGTCTGGAGCGCCCCGTCTGGAGGAGGGGAAGAGGCGCAGGTCGGGGGCGAACCGTCGACGGCGCGCCGACCTCGGGAGGTCAGTTCAGCGTCGTGAGCGTCGAGCCGTCCTTGCCGCAGAAGGTCGTCCCGGCGTCGTAGGTCGTCCCGCAGGTCGGGCAGATCTTCTTCACCTCGGCCTCCTCCTGCTTCCGCTGCGCGACGAACATCGCGTAGGGCACCAGCGCCTCGCCGTCCTGCGCGCAGGTCTTCGCCGTCGCCGGGTAGCCGCGCCGGCAGGCCGGGCAGATCATCCCCTGCGCGCGGACCTCCGGTGCCTCCGGGTCCATGAGCCGTGTCCCGTCCACCGGGCAGAAGCCGTTGCCGTCCTCGTCCTCCCGACCGCATACGGGGCAGACCCTTCGCGGCGCCCGCGCCGTCGCCCCCACGGCCGCCGAGGCCTCGCGGGGCGCCGCCGGTGCGCTCGCTGGGGCGGAGGGGGCGGCGGGCGCCGGCGAGGCGAAGGAGCCCTCGGCGTCGGCGCCCGGACTCCCGTCGCCGTCTCCCGCGCCCCCCTCGTCCTCCGGGCCTTCCTCGTCCCCACGGCGCCGCCGCAGGAGCAAGAGCACCACCCCCGCCAGCACCAGGAGCACGGTCGCGCCGACCCCGATCCACACGCCCACGCCGCTGCCGCCCACGGCCCGCGCCGAGATCGCGCTCGCGCCCTCCGCCTCCGCGTCCGAGAGCGCCTCCTCGCCGTTGCGCCGTTCACGCAGCTGCCGCGCCGTCAGGTGCGAGAGGTCCTCGGCCTGCACGGTCACTCGCGCGTTCGCCCGCAGCCCGTCGCTCCGCGCGCGAATCCGGAACTCGCCCTCCGCCTCGGCCGCGCTCGCGCCCGCTCGGAAGCACCGCCCGCGCAGCGATCCCTCGCGCCCCTCGGCGCCCTCGAGCGAGAGCTCCACGCGCGCCCCCGGCACGCGGCAACCGGCCGCGTCCACCACCCGCGCGCGAAAGCAGACCTCCTCGCCCGGCGCGATGGTCTCCGCGCCGGGCGAGAGGCGAAGCCGCGCCGGCGCCCCGGGCGTGCAGCTCGGCTCGGGCTCCGGCTCGGGCTCCGGTTCGGGCTCGGTCGTCCCCGCCGCGTCCACGCGCGTGAAGGTGCGCGTCGCGCGCCGCGTGGCCTGGCAGTGCGACTCGTTCAGGCGCCAATCCCACTCCGTGCGTTCCTCGAAGCCGAGCCGCCCGTCGCTGCCCAGCCGGAAGGTGTAGCGCCCGCTCTCCTGCTGCGCGTCGCTCGAGGGCGTGCGGCAGATGACCGTCCAGGTCTTCGAGTTGGCCTCGTAGCGCGCCGAGATGCGCCGCAGCCCGGGCCGCTCGCTCCAGCAGGCGTTCGTGGCACCCCGCACGGCGCCCGAGAAGCGCAGGTGGTCACCGCTCTCGCTGATCGTGACGGCCCCGCCCGGCTCCGTCTGCGTCGCGGGCAGGCGCTGTGGGCAGTCATCCCCCCAGCGCCCGATCACGTTCCGGATCTGGAGCGGCCCGGCGCGCCACTGGCCGGCCAGGGAGGGCGTGTCCTGGGCCCCCGCGGCCATCGGCGCGGTCAGCGTCACCGCGACGAGGAGCCCCGCCAACCGGCCCGCGCGCCTCGTTCGCATGGAGGCGGCGACGCAGCTCGCTCTCCCGGCCGCCGCTGCGCCGCGACCCACCTCGACCCCGTCTCGCCTCATCTCCGCTCGGCGCCTGCGCGACACGCGCTCCTAGTTACCACGAAGCGAGCGCTGCGGCCGCTTCCCCGCGGGCCGCCCCCGCCGCCCTCGCACGGGGGAGTGCGTATCGCGTGGGCCCTGGGCGGAGCGTGGAGCACGACGGGGTCGGATCGTCCCCCCGCGAACCGAGGAACGGCATCGCGATGTCGAGCGTCGGGGATGGCGCGAGATGGGCTCGTCCCGCGCTCGGGTCGTCTGGCGCCCCCGCGATACGCTCCACGCAGGGGGACGGAACGCGAAACGGCGACCCACCGGGGCCGCCGTTTCGACGTTCGAGCGAGGGGCGTCTCAGCCCTTCGCCTTCTTCACCGCGTCCGTCATCTCCGGCACGGCGTCGAAGAGATCGGCCACCAGGAAGTAGTCGGCGACCTGCGCGATCGGCGCCTCCTTGTCCTTGTTGATGGCGACGATCGTCTTGCTGCCCTTCATGCCGGCGAGGTGCTGGATGGCGCCCGAGATGCCGACGGCGACGTAGAGCTTCGGCGCGACGACCTTGCCGGTCTGGCCGACCTGCAGCTCGTTCGGCACGTAGCCCGCATCGACGGCCGCGCGCGAGGCACCCATGGCCGCGCCCAGCGCGTCCACCAGCGGCTCGAGCACGTTCTCGAAGTTCTCCGCGCTCTTCAGCGAGCGGCCGCCCGAGACGACCACGTCGGCCTCGGTGAGGTCCGGGCGCTCGCTCTTGACGACCTCGATGCCGAGCGACTCGACCTTCTCGGCCACGTCGTCCTCTTCCACGTCCACGCTCTCGACCGGGCTCGCGCCGCCGGCCTCGGCCGCCGGGTCGAACTCGGACTGGCGCACGGTCACGACCTGCGTCTCGGTCGTCACCTTCAGCGTGCCGAAGACGTTGCCCGCGTACATCGGGCGCGTGTAGAGGATGTCGTCTCCATCGACCTCGACGCCGGAGATGTCCGACGCCACGCCCGCCTCGAGCTTGGCGGCGACCCGGCCCATGAGGTCCTTCCCGTACGTGCTCGCGCAGGCGGCGACGACCTCGTAGTCATCGGCGACCTCGGCGACCGTGGGAGCGTACTTCTCGCAGATGTAATCGCCTTCGATCTCGGCGGTCAGCACCTTGCGTGCGCCGTACTTCGTGAGCGCCTCCGCGGCGCCCGCGGCGCCGGCGCCGATCGCGAGGATGTCGAAAGCCCCCCCGGTGCCCTCGGCGATCGTCTTCGCGAGGTTCACGGCGGAGAGGGTGGTCTTGCGGGCTTCGCCCTCGACCAGCTCGGCAACGACCAGAACGTCCGTCATGTCTATCTCTCCCGCTTCCTCAGAGGACCTTGGCTTCGGTCTGGAGCTTCTGCACGAGCTCGTCGACGGTCTCGACGAACTCCGCCGAGCCGCTGCGGCCCTGCGGCAGCGTGAACTTCACGTACTCGGTGCCGACACCCAGCTCCACGCCGAGGTCGTCCAGGGTCATCGTGTCGATCGGCTTCTTCCGCGCCGCCATGATGTTCTTCAGGTTGGACAGGCGGCTGTTGAGGTCGCCGAGGTCCGCGTACTCGAAGTCGTCCGGCGTGACGCCGTTCTTGATCGAGTCGGGGCGAAGGATGCGGTCCGAGCTCGTGAAGACGACGGGCCCCTCGACCTTCAGCGTCTGCACGCCGATGTCGAGCTCGCGCTTCACCTCGAAGGTCTTGCCCTCGTCGCTGGTCGCGATGTTCGTCGCGTAGTTCACGACGGGCCATTCGAGCAGCTCGGCGAGCTTGGTGCCGGCCACGGCCGAGTCGCCGTCCGCCGCCTGCTTGCCCATGAGCACCACGTCCGGCTCTTCCTTCTTCACGACCGCCGCGAGGATCTTCGCCACGACCGAGGCGTCGAGCTGCTCGTCCGTGCCGGCCGGCACGACGATGCCGCGCTCCGCGCCCTTGCCGAGCGCCTCGCGGATGTGGTCCGTGTCGCCCTCGCCGGGCGTGATCGAGACGACCACGATCTCACCGACGCGCGCCTTCTCCGCGGCGTTCTCCGTGAGCCGAAGCGCCGCCTCGAGGGACCACTCGTCGAACGGGTTCATCACCCACTCGAGCCCCTCGGACGTGACCTTCGTCGCGTCGTCGTCGACCTTGACCTTGTTCGCGTTGGCCGGGTCGGCCACTCGCTTGATCGGTACCAGGATCTTCACCCTTGCCTCCCGTGTGGGGAGCGCGGGGCGGTCCACTGGTCTCCCGGAGGTTCCGGGAGCGTCCCGGAGGGGAGGGGGCGTGAGCATCCCCGCGCATGTCCGCGGGCCCGAAGGCGCCGAAATCGCCGTGGATCTAGGCGTTTTGACGCACTGAGTCAAGCGGATGAAGGCTCATTCATTCTTTCCGCCGTGTTTCCGGCGGGCTGCGAACGATCGCCGCCCCCGTTCGGGCGAGATCCACCCCCCGCCGATCGCCCGCGCGGGCGCGTCGCCGGGAAGGGCGGGACAACCGCGGGGTCGCGCGTCGCTCGGAGGCCGCCTCAGTCGCGCGCGCGCAGCCCGTCGAGGAAGAGCGTCGCGAACTGCGTCGCCGCCTTCCGGAGCGTCGCCGGGTCCGGCTTGCGCTCCGGCGTGCCGAGGGCCCAGGTCAGCGCGAGCCCGTCGAGCGCCCCCCAGAGCGAGCGCGCCGCGATGCGCGGGCTCACGTCGCGCCGGAGCACGCCCTCCTTCTGCCCGTCGGCGATCACCCCGGCGATGAGCTCGAGGTACTTGGTGAAGAGCGGCGCCGCGTACTGCTTCAGGAGCCGCGACGACTGGCGCAGGTTCACCGTGATGACCTCGGCCAGGTCCCGCTCCTCCTCGAGCAGTCCGAGCTGGAGCTCGACGATGCGCCGGATGCGCGCCTCGACCGTCTCCTCCTTCGCGATGACGCGCCGGAGGATCTCCAGGAGCTTGCCGATCCGGTCTTCGAAGATCTGGACGAGCACGTCGTCCTTGTTCTCGAAGTAGAGGTAGATCGTCCCGTCGGCCACGCCGGCCGCCTTGGCGATCTCGCTCACCCGCGTCGCGTAGAAGCCGTTCTTGGCGAACACGCGGATGGCGGCCTGGAGGATGCGCTCCCGCTTGTCGCCTCCGGCTCGCTTTCCGCCCTTCGCGCTCGACCCCTTCTTCTCTGCCACCGCCGTTCCTCGCTCGCCCGTCTCTTCGCGCCGCCGTCATGGACGTCGGCACCATCTCCGCCATCGCTCCAGCCAACCTCTCCGGCCGGCTCCTTCAGCCAAGACGGGCCGCGTGGACGGGCTCGCGTGGACTGAATGACGGTTCACTCGTGGACTAGCACCCCCCCGACGGGGGCGTCAACGGCGCCTCGAGCGTCGAACGGCGGCGGGGTTCTGGGGCCGCCCGATCGCGAAGACCGGCGCGCCGAGGCGTAGGCCGCGCACGATCGCCCGCCGCGTCTCCGCGCTCGGCGCCGGCGCCCGCGTCGCGCCGGTCCGAGCGAGCCGGGACGCCGCCTCGCCCGCGTCGCTCGTGCGCCAGCGGGCCGCCTCCACGCGCTCGGCCACCTCCACGCGCGCCGGGGCCGCGTCGCGGGCTCGAAGCGGCAGCGTCTCCAGGCGCTCGATGGGCACCTCGAGGGCCACCGCCGCCCACGCGCCCCACTCGCCTGCGTCTCCCGCGAACCAGAGCAGCCGCCCCTCCGCCGTCAGCGCTTCGGCCGCGCCTCGCGCGAAGGCCTCCGCCACCGGCCGCGCGTCCCGCCCGCCGGCGTCACTCCGCCAGCCGACGACCACGCGCGCGACCTCGCCCTCCCACTCCTCCGCGACGAGCGGGACCGGCTCGCCCCAGCGCGGGGCCACCGCCTCCTCGCCCTCCGGCAAGAGCCCGAGCCGCGCCGTCGCCCGCTGTAGCGCGTCCTCCGCCGGCACGGGCCCGACGATGGCGAGGGTCGTGCGCGCGCCCACCCGCAGCTCGCCGGCGAGCCCGACCGGATCGAGGAGCCCCGCGAGTTGCCGCGCGGATCCCTCCGGCGCCACGCGGGCCTCCGCCCCAGGCGCGAGCGCGCGGGCGATCCAGCCACGCTCCGGGGCGAGTCGGCGCTCGCGCAGGAGCTGGATGCGCCGTCGCTCGTCGCTCCGCACGGGCCCCAGCGCGCAGCGGGCCAGCCCGTCGAGCGCCGCTCGCCAGTGCGCCGCCTCGGCCCGTGCCACGAGCGTCAGGCCCTCACCGTCGGCGCGCACCTCCGCCTCCGCGCAGGCGTCTGCCAGCAGTCGCGCCAGGAGCGCCAGCTCCCCGCGGGGGGCGCTCCCCGCCTCGAAGCGGAGCGCGAAGCCGACCGGATCCCCCTCCCGGGCCTCGACCCGCACCCGCGCGCCCGACGCGGCGAGCGCCTCGAAGGCCGGCCCCCGCGGTGTCACCTCCGGCTCGGCCCGCGCCAGCTCGAGCGCCCGCGCGAACCCTCGCCGGGCCGCGTCCCGGCAGGCCTCGAAGCCGCCGTCGTCCGCGCAGACCACCCCGGCGCTGATCCGCGGCTCGGCGAGCCGCCCCTCGCCGGCGCGCCAGCCGTGCGCCAGCCGCTCGGCGATCCCGTGGGGCGAGGTCGGCGCCGGCGGCCGCCCCTCGCGGACGGCCACCAGCGCCGTCGCATGCACCGTCTCCGTCAGCCCGTCGCGCGGCGAGAGGAGAGCGCTCGCGCCCCAGCGATGGGCGAAGACCTCCGCCGGGCGCTCCGGGCTCGCCAGCGCCTCGGCCGCGGCCCATGCGAAGCCCGCGTTCGGCGCGTGGAGCGCCACCGAGAGTCGGGTCTCCGTGCCCGCCTCGATGGAGATCGCTTCCTCGAGCGAAGGCGGCTCGGTCGCCCGGTCGCGCGCCGCCGCCGGGGCCCCGCGAAAGGCCTCTCGTACGCGCGCCTCCACGCCTTCGGGTGTCACGTCCCCCACCACGACGAGGAGCGCCCGGGCAGGGCCGTAGTGATCGGCGAGGAAGCCCTCCACCGCCTCCCGCCCCGGATCCCCGGCGAAGGGCGAGGCCCCCTCGCCCCAGGCCGCCTCCATCGCCAGCGCCTGCGCGCGCCGCCCGGGCAGCGCCCGCGCCCGCCGCCGGTCCGCGTCCAGCCGCGCCCTCAGCGTCGCGTGCCGCTCCGGCGCCAGCTCCCGCGTGCGCAGGGCGAGCGCCAGCCGCTCGACCAGCTCGGGCAGGGCGCTCCGATCCCCTTCGGCCCAGAGCGTCGTCAGATCCGGCGACGTCCGAGCCCTCAGCCCTTCCGCGGACCCCGCCGCGGCCCAGGCCGCCAAGGTCGCCGCCGCCGGGGGCGCGCCGTCCAGCGAGCCCGCGTCGATCCACAGGGACGCGTGCACGAGCCCCTCCGTCGGCCGGGGCAGCACGGCCACCTCGAGCCCCTCGACGCGGAGCGTCGGCCGCTCGGTCGGGGGCGCCGTGCGGCCCGGTCGGGCGGCCCCACAACCGGCCGCGAGCGCCAGGGCGAAGGCGAGCGCACGTCTCATCCCGGGGGCTCCTCTCCGCGCATCAGCCGCACCACGTTCGCGCGGTGCCGCCAGACGACGAGCGCGAAGATCGCGGCCGCCATCGCCGTCGCCGCGTGGGTCGGCGAGCCCGTCCAGGCGAAGGTCACGCCGAGCCCCACCGCCGCGCCGGCGAGCGAGCCCACGCTCGCGCGCCGGGTGGCCTTCTTCAACACCACGAAGGTCAAGGCCGCAGCTCCTCCCGCCGCTGGCACGACGCCGAGGAGCACGCCCGCCGCCGTCGCCGCCCCCTTCCCACCCCGAAAGCGGAACCAGAGCGGGTAGCAGTGTCCGAACACCGCCGCGAAGCCGGTCGCGGCCGTCCACGGGTCCGCCGGTCCGAGCAGCGCGTGCGCCGCCCCGGCGGGGGCCAGCCCCTTCAACGCGTCCAGCAGCAGGACCCGGCGTCCGACCCCCTTGCCGAAGGCCCGCCCGACGTTGGTGGCGCCGACGTTGCCGCTGCCCGTCGTCCGCAGGTCGAAACCCCGCCGACGCGCTTCCACCAGCCCGAAGCAGACCGAGCCGAGCAGATAGGACGCGGTGGCGAGGCCGGGACCGAGCCAGGGAGACACGCGCGCGAGCATAGACGCCGATCGCCCCTCGCGCAGGGCGCCCCCCGGAGCGCTTCACGACCGCCCCGAACGCACGACCGCCCCGAACGCACGACCGCCCCGAACGCACCACGGCCCCGACGCGCGGGGCGACGGGGCCGTTCGAGGCGAGGAGCGGGGAAGGCTCAGGCGGCGTCTTGCATCAGCCGCTCGCTCAGGACCCGCTCGAGGCGGCAGCGGATCTTGTGCTTCTTGCTGTAGACCGTCTTGACCGAGACGTTCATCGCCTGCGCCACCTCGTCGGGCTCGAGCCCGTCCACGAAGTAGAGCTTCACGAAGCGCCGGTCCTTCTTCGAGAAGCTCTGGAGCGCCTCGTTCACCAGCGCCCAGCGCTCCTTCGTCACCACCTCGTCGTAGGGGCTCGAGTCCATCGTCCCGAGCTCCTCCGCCTCGCAGACGTCCGTCGTCTGCGGGCGCCGGGCGATCCCTCGGAGGTAGTCCCAGGCCGTGTTCGTCGCGAGCAGCCCGATCCAGGAGCTCAGCTTGTTGCCCTTCTCCGGCCGGTAGGCGCGCAGCTTGCGCATGTCCCGCGCCGTGATGTTCATGAGGAACTGGGCGTAGATCTCGCGCACGTCCTCGTCGCTGATGACGCTGCGGAAGCGGCCCGTGACCTTGTGGATGCAGCGGTAGACCAGGCGGTCGAAGCGACGATGGAACTCGCGCCAGGCCTTCCCTTCGCGGACGAGCATCCGGGCGAGGAGCTCGTTGTCGGTCCAGTCCTTGGGGTCGAGCAGGGTGGTGCGGGTCTCGGTCATCATTCGTGTGCCTCGTGGTTGGGGGACCTCTGTGCAGTGGTCGTGCCAGCGAGGATGGTCACGAAATGATTCGGTTTTTCGGGCGGCGTAACACCCGCGAGCCAGAGGAGGCCCCTCGGGTTACGCGTCACGCGTAACAGTTGACTGTTACGCTGTGACGGGAAGCTCCGCCCTTCTTGTTACGCCGTCCGGCCCCCGTTCTCCCCCGCCGATCTCCCGCTCCCCTGGCCGGGAACTCCGCCCGCCCCACGGTTGTCCTGAACCCCATGCGCCGCCCCACCGCCCTCGCGCTCCTCTGCTCCCTCGGCCTCGCGTGCGCCGGGCGCCAGAGCACGCCGACCACCCCGGACTCCGAGGAGGTGCGCCACCTCGAGGAGCTCCGCATCACGGCCCGGCCGACCGATGACGGCGGCTACGCCTTCGACGCCTACGACGCCGAGACCCTCTTCCAGTCGGGCCTCACCGAGATGCGCGCCGGTCGCTGCGAGCCCGCCGTCCAGCGCTACGACCGGGTGGCCGACGAGTTCCCCTCGAGCCGCTTCGTCTCCCCCTCCCTCTACAACGCCGGCCTCTGCCTCAAGGAGACGGGCGTCGGCGTCGGCCCGATGAGCGCCCCCCGGGACACCGAAGCGCTCGCCCAGGCCGCGTCCCGCTTCGAGCGCCTGCTCCGCGAGGTCCCGGACTCCGAGGACGCCGCCCACGCCCGCTTCCAGCTCGCGCAGATCTACCTTTCCCTCGAGCGGCACGAGGACGGCATCGAGATCACCGACGCGCTCCTCGCCCTGGACGGTCTCTCCTCCGAGGAGCGCGTCGAGGCCATGGCCCGCAAGGCCCAGCACCTCCTCGGCGCCGGCCGCCGGGAGGACGCCGCGGCCCTCGCGCGCAGCACGCTCTCCTACGCCCGCACCCGCCGGGGCGACGAAGAGGTCGTCGGCATCTACTTCACCTCCGCCGCCAACTACGTGCTCGCCGAGACCCACCGCCTCCAGGCGGCCGCCGTCGAGATCCCCGAGGGCGGCGTCGCCGTTCAGCGTCCCGCCCTCGAGCGGCGCGCCCAGCACATCCTCGACGCCCAGCGCGCCTACTTCGACACGATCCGGAAGACCCACGCCGGCTGGGCCGCCGCCGCCGGCTACCGCATCGGCGAGATGTACGACGACTTCTGGGAGGCCATCACCAGCGCGCCCGTCCCGCCCCCGCAGAACCCCCTCGAGGACGAGCTCCTCGAGACCTACCACGAGGAGTACCGCACCTATCTCGCGCGCCTCGTGAAGCCGCTCATCCGCCACTCCATCCGCTACTGGGAGCTCACCCTCCTCATGACCGAGCGCACCGGGGTGGAGAGCGAGTGGACGGAGCGGATCCGCGCCGAGCTCGAACGAGCCCGCGCCCGCCTGCTCGAGCAACCCGATGGCCCCGAGGGCCTCGCGGCTGCTCAGGAGCGCGCCCGCACCGGTCGCCTCCCCGGCTCGGACGACGACGAGGACCCCGCGGGTGAGGCAGGCGACACGGCGCAACCCGGTGACAACACGGCGGAAATCCTCGAAGGCACAGACGCCGAGGAGCTCGGCTCGTCCGCGTCCTCCGCCCCGCCCAGATAGTGCTTGACACCTCCGGGACGCCAACGTAAATAAGCCGCCCCTTCGGGCCCGACGGGGCGCTCGGGTGCGTCCTCGGCCGGCGACGAAACGCGCGGTCGAGACATCCGGACGCTCACGGAATCCACTCCGCGATTCTGAGGAAGCAGGATTTCGAGGGAGCAGGGGAAAAAAGAGAAGCGAGCTTCTCGCTTCGGCTGGCGTAGCTCAACGGTAGAGCACCTGTCTTGTAAACAGGGGGTTGCGGGTTCGAATCCCTTCGCCAGCTCACGGTTCCTGGTGAAAACCGAACATTTCCGGAGGGTTGCCCGAGCGGCCAAAGGGAGCAGACTGTAAATCTGCCGGCTTATGCCTACGGTGGTTCGAATCCACCACCCTCCACCATGCCGGGCTCGACGAGCTGAGGTCGCGCGCCCCGAGTCCCCGTTCTCGTTCCTTCGAGCCGGGGGACGATGGCGACGGGCCCCGGTGAAGCGGCGCCCCGCAGAAGATCCGCGGGTGTAGCTCAGTTGGTAGAGCGTCAGCCTTCCAAGCTGAACGTCGCCGGTTCGAATCCGGTCGCCCGCTCCGGTTCAGCCGAACCCGAAATACGAGGGCCCTGCCCTCTCTGCCCAGGTAGCTCAGTGGTAGAGCACCTCCTTGGTAAGGAGGAGGTCGTGAGTTCAAGCCTCATCCTGGGCTCCACAGCTGGGAGCCGCTCCGGCTCCTCTTTCTCGCAGAAGACCCCAGTTCCACCACGGCGAAGACGCCCCGCCCGAGACCACACGATGGGCCGGCTTCGTCCCTGACCGTACCCCAACGAGGAAGCTCGAGAGATGGCCAAGGAAGAGTTCGTCCGCGACAAGCCGCACATCAACGTCGGCACCATCGGTCACATCGACCACGGTAAGACGACGACGACCGCCGCGATCATGAAGGTCATGGCGGAGAAGCACGGTGGCGAGGTCAAGAGCTACCACGACATCGCGAAGGGCGGGACGGTCCGTGACGAGACGAAGACCGTCACGATCGCCACCTCGCACGTCGAGTACCAGACCGAGAACCGCCACTACGCGCACGTCGACTGCCCCGGTCACGCCGACTACGTGAAGAACATGATCACGGGCGCGGCGCAGATGGACGGCGCCATTCTCGTGGTCTCGGCCGTGGACGGCCCGATGCCGCAGACGAAGGAGCACGTGCTCCTCGCGCGCCAGGTCGGCGTGCCGCGCATCGTCGTCTGGCTGAACAAGGTCGACGCCGTGGACGACCCGGACCTGCTCGAGCTGGTCGAGATGGAGGTCCGCGAGCTCCTCGACAAGTACGACTACGAGGGCGACGACGCCCCGGTCGTGCCGGGCTCGGCTCTCGGCGCCATCAACGGCGAGGAGAAGTGGGTCGAGTCGGTCGTCAACCTGATGAAGGCCGTCGACGAGTACATCCCGACGCCGGAGCGCGACATCGACAAGCCGTTCCTGATGGCCGTCGAGGACGTGTTCTCGATCAAGGGCCGCGGCACGGTCGTGACGGGCCGCATCGAGCGCGGGAAGATCCACCCCGGCGACGAGGTCGAGATCCTCGGCTTCACCGACCCCCGCAAGACCACGGTCACGGGCGTCGAGATGTTCCGCAAGCTCCTCAAGGAGGGCATCGCGGGCGACAACGTCGGCTGCCTGCTCCGCGGCATCGGCAAGGAAGAGGTCCAGCGCGGCCAGGTGCTCTGCGCGCCGGGCTCGGTGACCACGCACTCGAAGTTCGAGGGCGAGGTCTACGTCCTGAAGAAGGAGGAGGGCGGCCGCCACAAGCCGTTCTTCACCAACTACAAGCCGCAGTTCTACATGCGCACCACCGACGTCACGGGGACCATCACGCTCCCGGACGACGTGAAGATGGTGATGCCCGGCGACAACGTGAAGATCAACGTCGAGCTCATCACGCCGGTCGCCATGGAGGACAAGCAGCGCTTCGCCATCCGCGAGGGCGGCCGCACCGTCGGCGCCGGCGTCATCTCCAAGATCATCGAGTGAGTCCAAGATGAAGATCCGCATCAAGCTCAAGGCGTACGACCACCGCCTCCTCGACCAGTCGGCGTCCGAGATCGTCGACACGGCGAAGCGGACGGGCGCGCGCGTCGCGGGGCCCATCCCCCTCCCGACGCGCATCAACAAGTACACGGTGCTGCGCGGTCCGCACGTCGACAAGAAGTCGCGCGAGCAGTTCGAGATCCGCACCCACAAGCGTCTCCTCGACATTCTCGAGCCCACCCAGGACACGATCGAGTCGCTCTCGAAGCTCGATCTCTCCGCCGGCGTGGACGTCGAGATCAAGACCACCTGAGGTCATCATGCCGAAGACCACCGTCTACAACCTGAGCCGGGAGAACGTCGGCGAGATCGATCTCGCCGAAGACGTCTTCGCGGCCGACGTGAACGAAGGCCTCCTCTACGAGGTCCTCAAGGCGCAGCTCGCCTCCAAGCGCAAGGGCACGCACCGCGTGAAGAACCGCGCCGAGGTGCAGGGCTCGAGCAAGAAGATCTACCGCCAGAAGGGCACGGGCCGCGCCCGTCACGGCACCATCCGCGCGCCGATCTTCGTCGGCGGCGGCCAGGCCCACGGGCCCAAGCCCCGCAGCTACGCCTACCGCCCCCCGCGCAAGATGCGCCTCGGCGCTCTGAAGAGCGCCCTCTCCATGAAGCTCGCCGAGGGCCGCCTCACCGTGGTCGACGACTTCGAGCTCGAGGAGATCAAGACCAAGAAGCTCGCGAAGGTGCTCGAGAACCTCCAGGTCGACTCGTCCGCGATGATCGTCGACGACAAGGCCAACGAGAAGCTCCGCCTGAGCGCGCGCAACCTCCCCTCTCACCAGGTTCTCCCGCCCGAGGGCGTCAACCTCTACGACCTGCTTCGCCACGATCACCTCGTGCTCACGAAGAAGGCCGTCGAGGCGCTCACGGCCCGGTGCAACAAGGCCTGAACGGAGCGCTGACCAATGCAGATCGAAGACGTGATCAAGCGCCCGCTGATCCTCACCGAGAAGGGCAGCATCCTCCGCGACGACGAGAACAAGTACCTCTTCGAGGTCGATCTCCGAGCCAACAAGATCGAGATCAAGAAGGCCGTCGAGGAGCTCTTCAAGGTCAACGTGCTCGACGTGAACACGCTGATCGTCCGGGGCAAGCCCAAGCGCATGGGCCGCCGCCGGCTCAAGACCCGCAACTGGAAGAAGGCGATCGTCACCCTCGGCCCGGATGACTCGATCGACTTCTACGAAGGAGCCTGATCCATGGCGATCAAGAAGTTCAAGCCGACGTCCCCGTCGCGCCGTTTCTACGAGTCGCCGGATTTCGACGGTCTCGCCAAGAAGCGCCCGGAGAAGAAGCTCACCTCGAGCAAGAAGGGCTCGGGCGGCCGTAACCACCACGGCCGCATCACGACCCGCTTCCGCGGGGGCGGCCACAAGCGCCTCTACCGGAAGATCGACTTCAAGCGCGCCAAGATCGGCGTCCCGGGCGTCATCAAGAGCCTCGAGTACGATCCAAACCGGACGGCCCGCATCGCCCTCGTCCACTACAAGGACGGCGAGAAGGCCTACATCCTCGCCCCGGACGGCCTGAAGGTCGGCGACGAGGTCATCAGCTCGCGCAACGCCGACGTGAAGCCCGGCAACGCGATGCCGCTCCGCCACATGCCGCTCGGCACGATGATTCACAACATCGAGCTCAAGATCGGCAAGGGCGGCCAGCTCGTCCGCTCCGCCGGCACGGCCGCGCAGCTCATGGCGAAGGACGGCGCGTACGCCGTCATCCGTCTCCCGAGCGGCGAGATGCGCCGGGTGCACCTCGACTGCCGCGCCACCATCGGCCAGGTGTCGAACCTCCAGCACGCCCGCGTGACCATGGGCAAGGCCGGCCGCACCCGCTGGCTCGGTCGCCGCCCGCACAACCGCGGCGTCACCATGAACCCGGTCGACCACCCCATGGGCGGTGGTGAGGGCCGGACGAGCGGCGGCGGACACCCGCGCTCGCCCTGGGGTCAGCTCGCCAAGGGCAAGAAGACCCGCACGAACAAGTTCACCGACAAGTTCATCGTCCGCAGGCGGAAGCAGAAGTAATGGCACGTTCGATCAAGAAGGGTCCGTACATCGACCTGAGCCTCGTGAAGAAGGTCGAGAAGGCGCAGGCCACCGGCGACCGGAAGATGATCCGGACCTGGTCCCGCCGTTCGACCATCACGCCCGACTTCGTCGGCCTGACCTTCGCCGTCCACAACGGCACCAAGTTCATCACCGTCTTCGTCACGGAGAACATGGTCGGGCACAAGCTCGGAGAGTTCGCGCCCACGCGCACTTTCCACGGCCACATCACCGACAAGAAGGGCCGTAGGTAGCCGAAATCGCACGAATCGCGACGCGGGTCCGTTTCTCCCTTGTGACCCCGTCGCCCTCGTGCTAGATCCCGCGCCCTTTCGCCGAGGGTGGCCATTTCGGCCACGATTTCGACGAGTTCGCGGGCCTCGAGGAACACCATGGAAGCCACCGCCAAAGCACGGTTCCAGCGCATTTCGCCCCGCAAGGCGCGCGCCGTCGTGAACCTCATCCGCGGCAAGAACGTCGCCATCGCGCTCGATCAGCTGCGCTTCACTCCGAAGAGCGGCGCCCGCATCGTCGCGAAGGTGCTCGACAGCGCCGTCGCCAACGCCCGGCAGCAGGACGAGAACGTCGACCTCGACGCCCTCGTCGTGAAGACGGCGTTCGTGGACAAGGCCCCCGACCAGCACATGCGTCGCTGGCGCCCCCGGGCCATGGGCCGCGCCACCCGCATCGTGAAGGGCATGAGCCACATCACCGTCGTCGTCGGTGAGGAAGAGTGAACGATGGGCCACAAGACCCACCCCTACGGTTTTCGTCTCGGCGTCATCAAGCCTTGGAAGTCCAAGTGGTACCAGGACCGGCAGTACGCCTCCTGGCTCCATGAGGACCTCGCCCTCAAGGACAAGATCCGCCAGAAGTACGGCCACGCCGGCATCGCGGACATCGAGATCGAGCGCGCCGCCAACAACGTGAAGGTGATCATCTACACCTCGCGTCCCGGCATCATCATCGGCAAGCGCGGCTCGGGCGTGGAGCAGCTCCAGCGCGACCTGCAGAAGCTCAGCAAGTCGAACGTCATGCCCCCGGACATCCAGGAGGTCCGGAAGGCCGAGACGAACGCCCAGCTCGTCGCCGAGAACATCGCCACCCAGCTCGAGCGCCGCGTCGCGTTCCGCCGGGCGATGAAGAAGGCCGTCTCCACCGCCATGAAGTTCGGCGTCAAGGGCATCCGCGTGGAGGCCGGTGGCCGCCTCGGCGGCGCCGAGATCGCCCGGACCGAGTGGTACCGCGAGGGCCGCGTCCCGCTCCACACGCTCCGCGCCAACATCGACTACGGCACCGCCGTCGCCAAGACGACCGCCGGAACGGTCGGCATCAAGTGCTGGATCTTCCGGGGTGAGGTCGTGCCCCAGCAGCGTCGCCCCGGCGTCCGCCGCTGAACCGACGAGGAAGTCATGCTTCAGCCCAAGCGCACCAAGTTCCGCAAGCAGATGAAGGGCCGCCTCAAGGGCAAGGCCTACCGCGGGTCCGACGTCTCCTTCGGGGACTTCGCCCTGCAGGCCACCCAGCGCGGCCGCGTCACCGCCCGGCAGATCGAGTCCGCCCGTATGGCCATCCAGCGGACGGTCAAGCGCCAGGGCAAGCTCTTCATTCGCGTCTTCCCGGACAAGCCCATCACCAAGAAGCCCCTCGAGACTCGAATGGGTAAGGGTAAGGGCTCCGTCGAGGCCTGGGTCGCCCAGGTCCGCCCCGGGAAGGTGCTCTACGAAATCCAGGGTGTGCCCGAGGAGGTCGCGCGCGAGGCGTTCCGCATCGCGGGCCACAAGCTCCCCATCGGCACCCAGTTCATGAAGCGGAGTGAGCAGCTGTGAAGCCGTCCGAGATCCGCGAGCAGACCACCGAGGAGCTGGAGGGACTCGAGCAAGAGCTCCAGCGCAAGCTCTGGCGTGCTCGCTTCGACAACCACACCAACCAGCTCGACGACACGAGCGAGATCGGCCGCCTGCGCCGTGACATCGCCCGCGTGAAGACCATCCTCCGGGAGCGTCACGCGGAAGCGAGCACCGAGGCGAGCACGGAGTCGGCCGAGGCCTGAGCGCCGTCGCCTGGAGTTGAACGATGTCCGAAGAGCAGACGCAGGAAGCCGCGACCGAAGAGGCCGCGCCCGCCGCCCCGGAGGCCGCCGCGCCCGAGGAGAAGGCCGAGGCGCAGGCGCCCGAGGTCGAGGCGAAGAAGGGTCCGGGGCAGCGCCGCCGCCTCGTGGGCCGGGTCGTCAACGACACGAAGAACCCGCACCGCGCCAAGAAGACGGTCGTGGTCGAGGTCATTCGTCGCTTCCGTGACCCCTTCTACGGGAAGTACGTGAAGCAGAAGAAGAAGTACCACGCCCACGACGAGCGCGAGGAGTTCCGTACGCGCGACCTCGTGGAGATTCAGGCGTGTCGGCCCAAGTCGAAGACGAAGCGCTGGGTCGCGACGCGCCTGCTCGAGCGGCCGCCGGAGGTGTGACGTGATTCAGACGGAAAGCGTTCTCGACGTCGCCGACAACAGCGGCGCGAAGAAGGTGGCCTGCCTCAAGGTCCTCGGTGGCTCGCGCCGCCGCTACGCCGGGCTGGGCGACATCATCGTCGTCTCCATCAAGGAGGCGCTGCCCCAGGCCCGCGTGAAGAAGGGCGAGGTCGCTCGCGCGGTCGTCGTCCGCACGCGCCGCGAGTACCAGCGCGACGACGGCACCTACATCAAGTTCGACACGAACAGCGCCGTCCTCATCGACAAGGACAACCAGCCCATCGGTACCCGCATCTTCGGGCCGGTGGCGCGAGAGCTGCGCGGCAAGAAGTTCATGAAGATCGTCTCGCTCGCGCCGGAGGTGGTCTGATGGCCATCCGCATCAAGAAGGACGACCTCGTCCACGTGATCGCCGGCAAGGAGAAGGGCAAGCAGGGCCGCGTGCTCCGCGTGCTCGACGACGGCCGCGTCATCGTCGAGGGCATCAACGTCATCAAGCGTCACCAGAGCCCGCGGAAGTTCCGGGAGGCCGGGATCGTCGAGAAGGAGGCGCCCGTCGACGCCTCGAACGTGATGCTCGTCGACCCGGAGACCGAGAAGCCCACGCGGATCCGCATGGGCGAGGACTCCGACGGCAAGAAGGTCCGCATCGCCGTGAAGAGCGGCGCCGTGCTCGACTGAGCGCCTGCTCGAGCGAGCCCTTGCTCGACCGAGCTTCTGCTCGAGCGAGCTTCTGCTCGACCGAGCCAGGACACCCCCCACCCCACGACTACGGAGCTCAGGCTCCACACCCCCCGGCCCATCCGGTGGTCAGGCACCGGATGCAACCCGGAGGAGAACATGACCGAGTACACACCCCGACTGAAGAAGCAGTACCGCGACCAGGTCATCGGGCAGCTCATGAAGGAGTTCGAGTACGCGAACCCCATGACCGTGCCCCGGCTGAAGAAGGTCGTCGTCAACATGGGCCTCGGTGAGGCCGTCCAGAACGCGAAGCTCGTGGAGAGCGCGCTCGAGGAGCTCACGGCCATCACCGGTCAGCGCCCCGTCGTGACGCGCGCCCGGAAGTCGATCGCCGGCTTCAAGCTCCGCCAGGGCATGCCCATCGGCTGCATGGTGACCCTCCGCGCCGAGCGCATGTGGGAGTTCACCGACCGCCTCGTCAGCCTGGCCCTCCCGATGACCCGCGACTTCAAGGGCGTCAGCCCGAAGGCCTTCGACGGCCGCGGGAACTACACGCTCGGCGTTCGCGAGCAGATCATCTTCCCCGAGATCGACTACGACAAGGTCGACAAGATCAAGGGGATGAACATCACGTTCGTCACCACCGCCACGACCGACGAAGAGGGCCGCGCGCTCCTTCGGGGTCTCGGCATGCCCTTCCGGAAGTGAATTAGAGGTTCGTCGCCATGATGACCGATCCCATCGCGGACATGCTGACCCGTCTTCGGAACGCCTCTCTCGCGCGTCTCGACCGGGCCGAGATGCCCCTGTCCAAGCTGAAGCTCAACATCGCGAAGATCCTCAAGGAAGAGGGCTACGTGAACGACTACGAGGTCGGCGATCGCCACCTCACGGTCTTCCTCAAGTACGGGCGTGACCGTCGCTGTGCCTTCGAAGGGCTCAAGCGCGCGAGCCGCCCCGGCCGTCGCTTCTACGTCGGCCGCGAGAGCATCCCCAAGGTCCACAACGGCCTCGGCGTCGCCATCCTCTCCACGTCGCACGGCGTGATGACGGACAAGTCGGCGCGCGAGAAGGGCGTGGGCGGCGAAGTCATCTGCGAGGTGTGGTGATGGGTACCGCGACCCCGATCACGCAGAAGCAGTCGCGCAACGGCAAGAAGCCGGTGGCGATCCCGAGCGGCGTGACCGTCTCCATCGAGGGGACCAAGGTCACGATGAAGGGCAAGAAGGGCGAGATCGCCCACGAGTTCCGCCCCGAGGTGACGATCGAGCAGGAGGGCAACGAGCTCCTCGTGCGCCCGGTCGACGGCTCCGGGAAGCTCGGCCTCCAGCACCAGGGCACCACCCGCGCGCTGCTCCAGAACATGGCCCTCGGCGTCTCCGAGGGGTACACGCGCAGCCTGGACTTCCGGGGCGTCGGTTACCGCGCCGAGTTCAAGGACGGCACGCTCAAGATGACCGTCGGTCTGTCGCATCAGCCCGAGCTCGCCATCCCCGAGGGGATCTCGGTGAAGATCGAGCAGATGGACATCGGCGGAACCAAGTTCCCCCGCGTCCACCTCGAGTCGGTGGACAAGGCCCTCGTCGGCCAGGTCGCGGCCCGTATCCGCGGCGTGCGGCCCCCCGAGCCCTACAAGGGCAAGGGCGTGCGCTACACCGGCGAGAAGATTCGCGAGAAGGCCGGCAAGTCGGGCAAGTGAGGGTAGGACGATGAACACGAGTCTCACCGGCCGCGCCCGCCGCAAGCGGCGCATTCGCAAGAAGGTCTTCGGCACGCCGGAGCGCCCGCGCCTCTCGGTCTACCGGAGCGCCAAGCACATCTACGCCCAGGTCATCGACGACACGTCGGGCCGCACGCTCGTCTCGAGCTCCTCGCGCCTGAAGGACTTCGGCGCCGAGGGCGACAAGAAGTCGAAGGCCAAGGCCGTCGGCGAGGCGCTCGCCAAGGCCGCCCTCGAGAAGGGCATCGACAAGGTCGTGTTCGACCGCAACGGCTACATCTACCACGGTCGCGTGAAGGCGCTCGCCGACGGCGCGCGCGAAGCCGGCCTGAGCTTCTGAGGACGCCATGGCGTACACCGACCCCATCATCGACCCGAACTCGCTCGAGGACCTGACCGAGCGCGTCATTTACATCAACCGCGTCGCGAAGGTCGTGAAGGGCGGCCGGCGCTTCAGCTTCAGCGCCCTGGTCGTCGTCGGCGACGGCAACGGCCACGTCGGCATCGGCCTCGGCAAGGCCAACGAGGTGCCCGACGCGATCCGCAAGGGCAACGAGCGCGCGAAGAAGACCATGTTCCGCGTGCCGCTGGTCGGCACCACGATCCCGCACCGGGTTCGCGGCCACCACGGCGCCGGCAAGGTCATGCTCCGCCCGGCCTCGCCCGGTACCGGCGTCATCGCCGGTGGCGCGATGCGTGCCGTGCTCGAGGCGGCGGGCGTCAAGGACGTCCTCGCCAAGATCATCGGCACCACCAACCCGCACAACGTGCTCGGCGCCACGGCGGACGCGCTCCGCCAGCTCGAGGACGCCGAGATGGTCGCCCGCCGCCGCGGCAAGGCCGTCGAAGAGGTGCAGGCATGAGCGCCGCCAAGAAGCTCAAGGTCACCCAGGTCCGCTCGCAGATCGGTCGCCCGGAGAAGCACCGCAAGGTGCTGAAGGGGCTCGGCCTGCGCGGCCCGCACAAGAGCGTGGTCGTCGACGACACGCCCGCGTTCCGCGGCATGATCAAGAAGGTCATCCACCTGGTTTCGGTGGAGGAAATCGATGGCTGAGGAAGAGAAGAACGTCCCCATCCTGTCGCGGCTCCGGCCGCCGCCGGGTGCGGTGCGCCCCAAGAAGCGCAAGGGTCGGGGCAAGGGCTCCGGCATCGGCAAGACCGCCGGCAAGGGCATGAAGGGTCAGAAGGCCCGTCACCCGGGCGACTTCGGCATGCTCGGCTTCGAGGGCGGTCAGACGCCGCTCTACCGGCGCATCCCGAAGCGCGGGTTCACGAACAAGTTCGCCAAGCGTGTCGCGACGTTCAACGTCGACGACCTGGCGAAGAAGTTCGACGCCGGCGAGACCGTCGACCTCGAGGCCCTGAAGAGCAAGGGGCTCCTCAAGCGTCGCGTCGACATCGTGAAGATCCTCGGTGACGGGGAGCTCGACAAGGCCCTCACGGTCCAGGTCCACGCCTTCAGCAAGTCGGCGAAGGAGAAGATCGAGAAGGCCGGTGGCAGCGTCCAGGTGCTCGGTGGAGCGCCGGAGGCCGCCGCGGAGGCGCCCGCCAGCGCCGAGTGAGCGAGACGCGGCCGGCTCCACGCCGGCCGCTCTCGTCTCTCCCTCCCGGTCGCGTCGCCCCGCCCAGTTGGCGGGGGGCCGGGAGGGCGCCTTTTTCGACGCAAAACGCGGGTGAACGCCCGCCTCACTTACAGACCCTCCTCGTCTGCGTGCGTCCCCGGCCGATCGTGGCTATGTAAGGCGCCCGCGGCCGGGGCCCGGCCTCACGCCGCACGTCAGCCGCACGTCAGCACGTAGAGCCATCGATGAGCGCCTTCGCCAACATTGCCAAGATCCCGGAGCTGCGCCGGCGCATCCTCTTCACCCTGGGGATGCTCGCGGTCTACCGGGTCGGCATCTTCATCACCACGCCCGGCGTCAACCGGGACGTGATGCGGAAGGTCGTCCAGAGCCAATCGGGCACCTTCCTGGGCATGTTCAACCTCTTCAGCGGTGGAGCGCTCGAGCAGCTCTCGATCTTCGCGCTGAACATCATGCCCTACGTCTCGGCGAGCATCATCCTCTCGCTGATGAGCGTGGTGATCAAACCGCTGGAAGAGCTCCGCAAGGAAGGCGAGGCCGGCCAGCGGAAGATCAACCAGTACACGCGCTACGGCACGGTCATCCTCAGCATCATCCAGGGCTTCGGCATCGCCATGTACCTGGAGGGCCTCAACGGCAGCGCGGCCTCGGGCGGCGCGGACGTCGTCGCGGACCCGGGCTGGGCGTTCCGCTTCATGACCGTGCTCGCGCTCACGACGGGCACCGCCTTCCTGATGTGGCTCGGTGAGCAGATCACCGAGCGCGGCATCGGCAACGGCATCTCGCTCATCATCTTCGCGGGCATCGTCGCGAACCTGCCGGACGCCCTCTTCCAGACGGCGAGCCTGGTGCGGAACGAGCAGATCAAGCCCATCGACCTGCTCCTCATCGTCTTCATCGCCGGCCTCGTCACCGCGGTCATCGTCTTCTTCGAGCGGGCCCAGCGGCGCATCCCCATCAACTACGCGAAGCGCATCGTCGGTCGGAAGACCTACGGCGGCCAGCGCTCGCACCTCCCGCTCCGCGTGAACATGTCGGGCGTCATCCCGCCCATCTTCACGTCCTCGCTGCTCATGTTCCCGATGACGCTCGCCAACCTCGGCGTGCCGGGCATGAACTGGCTGAACAACCACCTGCAGCCGACCGGCCCCAACGCCTGGATCTACCTGGTCGTCTTCGCGGGCATGACCATCTTCTTCTGCTTCTTCTACACGGCGGTGACCTTCCAGCCGGTCGACGTCGCCGAGAACCTGAAGAAGCAGAACGCCGTCATCCCCTCGGTCACGCCGGGCAAGGCGACGGCGGACTACATCGACCGAGTGCTGACGCGCATCACGGTCGGCGGTGCCGCCTACGTGGCGGCCGTCTGCACCGTGCCGACGCTGCTCCAGTCGAACTTCCAGGTGCCGTTCTACTTCGGCGGCACGTCGCTGATGATCGTCGTCGGCGTCGCGCTCGACACGGCCCAGCAGGTCGAGTCGCACCTGATCACCCGTCACTACGAGGGCCTGACCGGCGCCAAGGGGCCGCGGATCCGCGGGCGCCGGGGCTGAGGGGAGAGCACGATGGATCTCGTACTTTTCGGACCGCCCGGAGCGGGCAAGGGGACCCAGGCCGAGCGCCTCGTCGAGAAGCTCGACGTGCCCCAGATCTCGACCGGCGACCTGATGCGCGCGGAGCGGAAGTCGGGCTCCGACCTCGGGAAGAAGTTCGACGAGTACATGTCCGCCGGCAAGCTCGTCCCCGACGAGCTCGTGCTCGAGCTCATGAAGAAGCGTCTCTCGCAGAGCGACGCGCAGAAGGGCGCCATCTTCGATGGCTTCCCGCGGACCCAGCCTCAGGCGGAGGCGCTCGACGCGCTTCTGTCCGAGATGGGCCGGAAGATCGCCAAGGTCGTGGTCATCGAAGTGCCCGTCGAGGACATCGTCGAGCGCATCACCGGTCGCAGAGTTGATCCCAAGACTGGACAGACCTACCACGTCCGCTATAATCCGCCGCCCTCCGGCGTGGAGGTGGAGCAGCGGAAGGACGACACGGAGGAAGTCGTCCGGACGCGCTTCGAAGGCTACAAGAAGAAGACCGAGCCGGTCCTTCCCTACTACGAGAAGAAGGGCCTCGTGGCCCGCGTGGACGGAGTCGGCTCCCTGGACGAGGTGACGAAGAGGATCGAAACCGCGCTCGGCCTCTGAGAGGCAGCGCGAGAGACCTGCAGAAGACGACGAAGAGCCCGTGAGCCACGACGCGCCCGCCATCCTCCACGGCGTGGTCGACGCCACGCTCCCGAAAGGGCTCTTCCGGGTACGCCTCGACGACGGCTCGGTCCTCCGAGCCGCGCTTTCGTCTCAGGCCCGCCGAGTCGTCGTCAAGCTGCTCCCGGGCGACCGGGTCCGCGTCTCCCGCTCTCCCAACGACCCCACCCGCGGCCGCATCCTCGAGAAGCTCCCCTAGACCTCCGGCACCCCGCCCTCCGACACACCGTCCTCCGCTCGCCCTCCGATACACCGAAGTCTCTCAACGCAACCCTTTTCCCCGATGTTCGGGGCGTTCGAACACACAGGTACGAATCATGGCTCGCATCGCTGGCGTCGACCTTCCCGCTCGGAAGCACACGGTCATCGCGCTCCAGTACATCTATGGCATCGGCCCCGCCCGCGCGAAGAAGCTCTGCGAGCTCACGGGCATCGCCGAGGACAAGCGCGCGGACGACCTCACGGACTCCGAGGTGCGGAAGATCCGCGAGGCGATCGACATGCACTTCAAGGTGGAGGGTGACCTTCGCCGCGAGGTGACGCTCCACATCAAGCGTCTCATGGACCTCGGCTGCTACCGCGGCCTGCGTCACCGCCGGGGCCTCCCCGTCCGCGGTCAGCGCACCCACACGAACGCCCGTACCCGCAAGGGCCCGCGCCGCGGCCCGATGTCCCGCAAGCGCTGAGGCGCCCAGAGTTTTCACCGCCTAGCTCGGTTTCCGGAGAAGCACCATGGCCAAGGGCAAGACCACCAAGGGCAAGAAGTCCTCGAAGAAGCGCTCCAAGAAGGCGCCCTCGAGCGGCATCGCCCACATTCAGAGCACCTTCAACAACACGATCGTCACGATCACCGACCTGAACGGGAACGCGGTGTCGTGGTGCAGCGCCGGTGCCCGCGGCTTCAAGGGCTCCCGCAAGAGCACGCCCTTCGCGGCGCAGCTCGCCGCCGAGGAGGCCGCCCGCCGGGCCGCCGACCTGGGCATGCGGACGGTCGCGATCTTCGTGAAGGGCCCGGGCGCCGGCCGCGAGTCGGCCCTCCGAGCCTTCCAGAACGTCGGCATGCGCGTCACGCTCATCCGTGACGTCACGCCCGTCCCCCACAACGGCTGCCGCCCGCCGAAGCGGCGCCGGGTCTGAGACCCGTGCAGCGCGGCTCCGCGCCGCGCTCCCGGTTTCTTTGACTTCTTCGCTGGTCCAGAGGAGAGAGCGAGAACATGAGCACCCCGACCCTCGTCGCGCGCAACTGGCGTGAGCTGATCCGGCCCAAGTCCGTCCCGGTCGATCAGGATTCCCTGACCGAGACCTACGGCAAGTTCGTCTGCGAGCCGCTCGAGCGCGGCTTCGGCATCACGATCGGCAACTCCCTCCGGCGCGTGCTCCTTTCGTCGCTCCAGGGCGCGGCCATCACCGCCGTCAAGATCGACGGGGCCCTCCACGAGTTCACGTCCGTGCCGGACGTCGTCGAGGACGTCACCGAGATCATCCTGAACCTCAAGGAGGTCGTGGTCCGGGCGCACAGCGCCAAGACCCAGGTGGTCCGGATCGACAAGGAAGGCCCCTGCGAGATCACGGCCGGCGACATCCAGGTCAACGACCAGATCGAGATCCTGAACCCCGACCACGTCATCTGCACGGTGGCGAAGGGCGGCCGCTTCTCGGCGGAGCTCACGGTCAACGTCGGCCGCGGCTACGTGCCCGCCGAGCGCAACAAGGCGCCCGGCATGGCCATCGGGACCATCCCGATCGACGCGCTCTTCTCGCCGATCAAGAAGGTCAACTACACCGTCACCAACGCCCGCGTGGGTCAGGTCACGGACTACGACAAGCTCACCCTCGAGGTGTGGACCGACGGCTCGGTGCTCCCGGCCGACGCGGTCGCCTTCGCGGCGAAGATCCTCAAGGACCAGCTCACCATCTTCATCAACTTCGAGGAAGAGGAAGAGCCGATCGAGCCCGAGGAGGAGGAGGAGCCGCTCAACGAGAACCTCTTCCGCTCGGTGGAGGAGCTCGAGCTCTCGGTGCGCTCGGCCAACTGTCTCCAGAACGCCAACATCCACCTGATCGGCGAGCTGGTGCAGAAGACCGAGGCCGAGATGCTGAAGACCAAGAACTTCGGCCGGAAGTCGCTCAAGGAGATCAAGGAGATCCTCGCCGACATGGGCCTGTCCCTCGGCATGAAGATCGACAACTGGCCCCAGATGCTGGAGCGCTGGAAGAACCAGCAGGCCAACCAGTGAACCCGAGGTAGGACGGGGCCGGCGACCACGTCGGGCCCGCCCCCTCCAAGGGCGAGTCGGTTCCCGGCTCGCCTTCGCTTTCGCCCCGGGCGGAGCGAGAACCCAGGCTTTCTCATCGAGCGCCGCGAGGCGCACGAAACGCAGGGCAGAACGATGCGACACCTCAAGGCAGGCCGGAAGTTCGGGCGGAACACCCCTCACCGCCGGGCGATGTTCCGCAACCTCGCGGGGAACCTCGTGCTTCACGAGCGGATCCGCACCACCGACGCGAAGGCGAAGGAGCTCCGCCGGATCGTGGAGCGCCTCATCACGCGCGCCGTCCGGCTGGGTGACGACCTCACGGTCGACATCGGCACCATCTCGGACGACGCCGAGCGCAAGCGCGTGATGTCCGCGCGCATCCACGCGCAGCGCGAGGTGGCGAAGTTCCTCCCGAAGAAGATGGAGCGCACCATCGACGAGGAGACCGTCGAGGAGGTGGACCTGGTCCACAAGCTCTTCCACGAGATCGCGCCCCGCTACGTCGAGCGCGCCAAGGAAGGCAAGGGCGGGGGCTACACGCGCATCGTGAAGCTCCACAACCGGAAGGGCGACAACGCGCCCATCTCGGTCATCGAGCTCGTCGGCTCGGCCGCGCCGGCTCGCAAGAAGGCGGTCCGCGAGGAGGAGTGATCCTCCCCGCCGCCTCGAACGCATGAGCCCGGCCTCGCGGTCGGGCTCTTTGCGTTTCCGGGGCGCGTCGCCCTGCGCCGGCGCCGGCGCGCGGGGCGAGTCTTCGCCACTAATTTGCCGGCGCGACGCCGTCTGAGGCAGAAGCGAGGAGTCCCATGGGACAGAAGCGCATCCAGCTCGTCGTGCGCGGCCGCGTGCAGGGCGTGTTCTACCGGGCGACCGCTCAGCGGGAGGCCCGTCAGCTCGGATTGACCGGTTGGGTCAAGAACCGCGGTGACGGGACCGTCGAGATGGTCGTCGAGGGCGACGAAGACGCCGTGAAGGATTTCCTGGCCTGGGCGCAGCAGGGACCCGCGACCGCGCGCGTCGACAAGGTCGAGACCAAATGGCGGAGCTACACGGGCGAGTTCTCCGACTTCCGCATCGCGAAGCGCTGATCGCGGGGCCGGTGCGGCGGGTCGGACGAGGGGTGCTGGGCGTGCTCGCGCTCGCCTGGCTCCTCGCCGCGGCCACGCTCGCGTCGGCCCAGCCGGCGCTCGAGCGGTCGGACCTCGAGGCGTGGGCCGAAGACCTGCGCGCGGAGGATCCGGCGAAGCGGGCGCGCGCCGTGGAGCGCCTCGGTCACCTGCCGCCCTCGGCGCTCGGGGCGATCGACGCGCGGGTGGCCTACACGCGGCGTCAGATCATCCCCGGGGAGGACGGCTACGACGCGCTCCGGGCCTTTCGGCATGCGACCGGGAGCCGCCGCGCGGACGACATGGTCGACATCGAGCCCGGGATCCTGCCGACCCTGGCGGAGCGGCGCGACGCGATCATCGGGCGCTCGGCGGAGCGCCTGCTCTTGATCCGCTCCCTCGAGCGCATGGGCACGCTCGAGGCGCAGCGGCGCATCGGCGACGTGCTGGCGCTCACGCCCGAGATGTGGCGCTGGGAGCGGCGGCGGATCGTCCATCGGCACGGCGAGGCGCTCCTGCCGGCGCTGGTGGTCCTGCGCGGTCATGACGACCGCGACGTGCGGCGCTGGGCGCGCGTGAGCATCGACGAGCTCGGCATGAGCAACCCGGCGACGGCGCTCCAGACGGAGGACCTCGGGAGGCTGGCGGAGCTGGTCGGGGCCTACGCGGAGATCCGCGAGCTCGACGCGATGCCGGTGACGATCTCCTTCGTCGATCATCCGGACGATCGCGTGCGCGAGGCGGCCCGGGCCGCCATGGAGGCCTACGGGCGGAACGCGCTCTGGCAGTTCCGCATCGCCTTCCGGCACAAGCTCGACGAGGAGGCGCCGCTCGAGTGGGGCTGGCGGCGGACCATGCGCGCGCTCTACGAGCGGCTCGACGAGCGGCGCCTCGCGCCGGTGAACGCGCGGATCGACGCGGCGCTGGAAGCCCTCGAGGCGGGGCGCCACGAGGAGGCGGAGCGGGCGCTGGACGCCGTGCTGCGCGACGCGCCGGAGCCGCCCAGGCCCGGGATCGTGGGCGATGCCCTCTTGCGCCTCGGCGTGGCGCGGGGGGACGAGCTCGGCGGGTTGCGGCGCGCGCTCTGGCTGGCGCCGGACGCGCCCGAGGCGGCGCGCTGGCGCGGGCGGCGGATCTTCCTCGAGGCCGAGGCGGATCGGGCGCGGGGCGTGCTCGACGCGGAGGGCTACCGCGAGGCGGCGCGGCTCGATCCGCGCGCCGAGCACGGGGAGCGCGTGGCGGAGCTCCTCGGTGAGGAGGTGCCGGTCGAGGCGGCGCCGCGCGCGGAGGGGGGCGAGGCGGCGGTGGCCGAGGCGGCGCCGGGTGGGCGCGGCTGGGTCTGGCTGCTGGCGCTGGGGCTCTTCGGTGGGGCGCTCTTCGTGCTGCGTCGCGACCTCGCGCAGGTCGCCCGGAAGCTCGGCGCGAAGGCGCGCTCGAGGGCGGCTGCGTCGGCGGAGAAGTCGGCCGGAAGCTCGGCCGGATCCGAGGACGCGCTCGAGGATCCGGAAGCCGCGCCCGGGCGCGGCGCGCGGCTTCGGGCGCGCCTCGCAGCGGGGCTCGCGGCGGGGCGGGAGCGCGCGTCCGAGTGGATGTCCCGCTCGGCGGGCCTCCGCAGGCTTCGGCGCGCCTGGACCATCTGGCGCGGCAGGACGGGCCGGACGTCGAGCTCGGACCGGGCCCAGGGGCGTGCGCACGCGGCCGGTGGTCGACCGAGCCCCCGGCGTCCGGAACGGAAGACCCGCGCGGCCGCGAAGGGTCCGCGACCGAAGACGACGGCCCGGGCCGCGAAGGCGGTGGACGCGCCGACCTGGCTCTTCGGAGGGAGCGGAGCGGGCAGGGAGAGCGGGGCCCCCGCCGCGCCGGGGCCTGCGGAGACAGAGCGCGCCGCGTCGGAGCCGGCGGAGCCGAGGCGCGCCGCGTCGACGCAGCTTGGCTCGGAGGGGTCGACGCAGGGCGCTCCCGGCGGCGTCGAGGCGCTGATCTTCGGTGCGGCGCGGGCGCCGGCCCGGCCTCGGGGGCCCGCGAGCCCACAGCCGGTCGACGCCGCGCAGGCGCTCGTGCTCGGCGGCGCCCACGACACCTGGGTCGCGACGCCCGACGCGCCCGACGCGACGGAGCCC